>Ga0208183_1000013_pt1 | contig 218590 bp, 172 predicted proteins | sample MalvirDeepMed_51_FD_184251 | JGI IMG/M metagenome (GOLD analysis project Ga0208183, IMG submission 184251) | Marine viral communities from the Global Malaspina Expedition - Malaspina viral metaG DeepMed_51 (SPAdes) (version 2) | ecosystem: Environmental > Aquatic > Marine > Oceanic | place... | reverse complement strand
AACCGCTGCCGGCAAGCTCGCCGCTGACGCGCCTGCCTCAGGTCGTGGCTCTGCCGCATATCGGCTCGGCGACCCATGAGACCCGGCGCGCCATGGCGCAGCGTGCGCTGGACAACCTGCTGCTGGCGCTGGCAGGCGAATCCCCCTTGAGCGCGGTCAATGAAGCCCACTGGACGCGCCGCTAGCACGGGCCCACCTGCCAGACCAAAGTGCTGAAGGGATAGCCGAGGGATTGCTCTATGCTGACGACAAGGAATTGGAACAATCCAAAACGCCAGCGCCCCAGCCCAGGCTTGGGATGACAACAAGAAAATGCCCAGGAACGACGCCATGAAAGCGCCCATCACGCCACCCCCTGCTCGGGAAGATGCCGACCCGTCATCGCAGGCCTCATCATCACAGGGCCCGTCGACTCAGGGCACCTCGAGCAGCATCACGCTCCAGGATATCGCGGCCCACGCCAAGGTCTCGCGCAGCACGGTCTCACTGGTGTTGCGCGAAAGCCCGCTGGTGGCGAAGCGCACCCGCGAGAAGGTCCAGGCCTCCATCAAGGCGCTGGGCTATGTCTACAACCGGGGCGCCGCCGCCATGCGTGGCAGCCGCACCGCCACCTTGGGCGTGGTGGTCTATGACATCGCCAACCCCTTCTTCGGCTCCATGGTCGCGGGTATCGATGCCGCCCTGCACCAGGAAGGCTATGTGTCATTTCTCGCCAACAGCGAGGATTCCCCCGAGCGTCAGCAGCGCTTCATCGAGCGCATGCGTGAACATCGCGTCGATGGCCTGCTACTGTGCCCCGCCGAACACACAGACCCCAACCTGATCCATCAACTGGCCGACTGGGGCATGCCCTGCATCCAGGTGATGCGCTATCTGGACGCGCCGCCCTTCGATTACGCCGGCACCGATTTCCGGCGCGTGGCCGAGATGGCCGTCAATCATCTCGTCAGCCTGGGCCATCAGCGCATCGCCTTCATCGGCGGCGCGGATCACTCGGTCAGCCATGACCGCTGGCTAGGCTATCAGGCCGCGCTGGACCGCCACGGTCTCGCCTATCGCCGCCTGGTACGCGGCAACGGCGTGACCCGACGCGTCGGCCATGAATTGATCAAGAGCCTGATGCAGGAAAGCCCGCGCCCGACGGCGGTGGTCTGCCATAACGACCTGGTGGCCTTCGGCGCCATGCTGGGCCTGCGCCAGATGGGGCTCGAGCCCGGCCGCGACTGCGCCGTGATCGGCACCGATGACGTCGAGGAAGCCGAACTGGGCGACCCGCCCCTGACCAGTATCGCCACGCACCCCTACGCCATCGGGGAGCAGGCGGCGCGCCTGGCCTTGCGCCGGATCGCCAATCCCGGCGGTGAGCGAGAGAGCGTCATCATGCCGCCGGAACTCAAGATACGCCGCTCCTGCGGGAGTCCTGACGACGCCAGCGTCGCGACGCCCCCGCAGCACTGATACCAAGCTTCAGCTGAACGGCACGTCATGCCTGGAGAGCATCGACAAGCCGCGCAGCCCCCGAGCATGGACCGGCAGTCTGGAGACTGTCGGTCTGGCAAGCGCAATACGGCAAGACCAGAAGATGCAAGGCACAACAACAAACAACGCCAAGGAAAACGCCATCATGCTGAATTGGATCAATCCAACCAATACCTCTCTCTCTATTTCCAACTATATTCCCACCTCTCCCTCCCAGCGCTCACGCCTGGGCTCCAGGCTGAGCAAGGGGCTAGGCAAGAGCCTGGCCGTCGCGGCCACCACCGGCACCCTGCTGGGCGCCACGCTCGGTGTCTCGGCCAGCGCCCAGGCGATGGAGCTGCGCTTCGGCCACGCCGGCACCGAAGATACCGCCTATCAACTCGGCGCCGAGCGCCTGCGCGACCTGCTCGCCGAGAAGACCGATGGCGACATCACCATGACCATCATGGGCAACTCGGTCTTGGGCCATGAGACCGAGATGTTCGAACAACAGATGGCCGGCGCGCTGGACATGTCCATCGTCAGCCCGGGCCTGATCACCGACTTCTCGCCCACCGCCAACGTCTTCACGATTCCCTTCCTGTATCGCGATGTCGATCACTGGCAGAGGGTGCTGGATGGCGATGTCGGCCAGGAGATCGCCCAGAAGATCAGTGACGAGACTGATGTGAAGGTGCTGGCCTACTTCGGGGGCGGCAAGCGACATATCGTCAGCTCGCGCGAGGTCACCTCACTCGATGACCTTGAGGGCCTCAAGCTGCGTACCAACCCGACCAAGCCGCTGATCGTCGCCTGGCAGGCACTCGGGGTCGAACCGAGCGTGGTGGCCTGGAAGGAGATCTACACCGCCATCCAGCTGGGCGCGATCCACGGCCTGCTCAACGAGCCGGAATGGACCCTGCGCATGCGCTTCCACGAAGTCGCGCCCAACATCGCGCTGTCCGAGCACGACATCACCGTGCGCCTGCTGACCATGTCCAAGATGTCCTGGGACAACCTGGATGAGCAGCAGCAGAAGACCCTGATGGAGTCGGCCCATGACGCGGCGGCCTATGCCCGCAAGGTGCAGCTTGAGCAGGACGCGGACGCCCTCGCCGAGCTCGAGAAGCAGGGCGCCAAGCTGCATGAGATCGACCGTGAGCGCATGCAGGAAATCGTGGCCGAACCGCTCAAGGAAGTGATCGCCGAGATGGGACTCAAGGAAATCTACGACAAGGTGCGTGCGGTCAAGTAAGCCACGCCTGGGGGGCAGCCCTGCAGCGTCTGGCTGCCCCGCCTTCAGGTTGGCTTGAATGATCTCGCCGCCTTGCGTCGAGCTCCTCCCCCCCCTCGCACTCTTCTTGAGGACAGTGCCATGCATCCTGTGCTCTCAGGGCTTTCGCGCCTGAACCGGACGCTCGAACGTCTGCTCTATCTCGTCTTGCTGGCGCTGCTGGCAAGCTTCATCGTCTTCATCATCTATCAGATCGCCAGTCGCAATCTGGCCTTCCTTCCGCGTCTGTTCTGGACCGAGGAATTCAGCCGCTTCGCCTTCCAGTGGATGGTGATGCTGGGCACCGCGGTCGGGGTGCTGCACGCCGATCACTTCGTGCTGGAAGCCTTTGCGCGTGGCAGCCGTGCCGATCTCGTCACGCGCTGGATCCGTGATCTCGCCTGCCTGTTGCTGGGGGTACTGTTCATCGTGCACGGCAAGGACTTCGCCCTTTCCGGTCTGCGCCGCAGTGCCATGGCCTCGGGACTGTCGATGATCTACGTCTACTCGGTATTCACCGTCAGCGGCGTCTTCATCGTATTGTTCAGCCTGCAACGGCTGCTGCATGCCTGGCTGCACGGCATGCAGGCCATGGAGAAGGCGCTCAATACGCCCAATGAGGCGGAAGCGCTGGCAATACCCGAGGAGACGGCAGCGGTTCTGTCTCCCGCCATCGCCAGCCATGCGCATGGCGCGACTGATCGGAGGCCCCTGTCATGATGCCAATGGACTGGCTCTACCTGATGCCCTGGCTGCTGTTCGGCGTGCTGGGCGTGTTGATCGTGATCGGCATCCCCATCGCCATGGCGCTGGTGCTGACGGCGACGACGCTGATTCTGCTCGACCCGCGCCTGACCTACTGGATCATGTTCCAGCGCATGTACAACGGCATGGATTCCTTCGTGCTGCTGGCTGTACCGCTGTTCCTGCTGGCCGGCAACCTGATGAATGCCGCCAGAATCACCGACCGGCTGATCACGCTGTGCATGCGTCTGGTCGGCCACTTCCGTGGCGCGCTGGCTCACGTCAATGTACTGGTCAGCATGCTGTTTGCCGGGGTGTCCGGCTCCTCCACCGCCGACAGTGCCGGCGTGGGCACGGTGCTGATTCCGGCCATGAAACGCGAAGGCTATCCAGTCAGCTTCGCCGTCGCGGTCACCGCGGCCTCCTCCGTGATGGGCACCATCATCCCGCCGTCGATCAACATGATCGTGTGGGGCGCGCTGACCAATACCTCGATCGCCGGCCTGTTTCTGGGCGGTATCCTGCCCGGCGTGATGATCGGCGTGGCCCAGCTGCTGCTCAATACCCGCTATGTCCGCCGCTATGATGTGCCGGTGCGCAAGCGCGCCACCCTCAAGGAGCTGGCCAGCTCCGGCAAGGATGGCCTGCTGGCCGCCGGGATTCCGATCGTCATCATCGGTGGCATCACCCTGGGCATCGTGACCCCCACCGAGGCCGCGGTGATCGCGGTGGTCTATGCGCTGGCGCTGGGCTTCGTGGTCTATCGCGAGCTGGATCTCACCAAGTTACTCAATGCTTCTACCGATACCGTCAGACTGTGCTCGCTGTCGCTGTTCAGCCTGGTGGGCGCGGCCATCTTAGGCTATCTGATCAGCTTCTATCAGATTCCGCCCAAGCTGATGGCGGGCGTCAGCATCACCGACCCGACGGTGCTGTTGATCGTGATGACCATCGTGCTGCTGGTGATCGGCACCTTCATGGATGCCCTGCCCGCGATGGCGATCATGGCGCCCATCTTCTATCCGTTGGCGATGTCAGCAGGCGTGCACCCCGTGCAATTCGGTGTCATCGGCGTGATGGCGCTGGGGCTGGGCCTGATCACGCCGCCCTACGGCCTGTGCCTGATGATTTCCGCCAAGATAGGCGGCATTCCTCTGCTCAAGGCCATGGCGACCACCATGCTGTATCTGGGCGTGATGCTGGCCGTGATCCTGCTGATGATCCTGTTCCCGGAATTCGTGCTGACCATTCCGCGCCTGATCGCCCCGGACTTCGTCTGACCCGGCGCATTATCCGGACATTCCGAAAACTGTTTAAGGAATGTCCGGAACTGCCAATTTCTCGTCCTCGCACAGCTCCCTGCCTCCCTCTTACGGCCTATTTCTGGCCGCCTCACCCCGGCGGGCCGGGCCGAACCAGCGGCACGAACCCGCGCCAAAAACGCGCCAACGTCGTGATCTGTCGAGAAATCCTCCGCAACTCAGGGCGAGCGCCACGCCAGATGTCTTGGCATCGTCTTGAGCCTTTGCTCCGATAACACGCCCAAGATGAACGGCCGATTATCATGTTTTGATTGAAAGTCTTTACGCCATCTGCCGCTATATCCCGCCGCCTACCCGCTCCAAGATTCACTGCGTCGATTGCCAGCGCATCGGCATTGTCCCCCTTCTTCCCATGACCAGACAGGCAGCCACCATGAAACGTCCCTTCTCCCTTGCTCTTCTCGGCCTCTCGGTCGCCTTCGCCAGCATGACCGCCCACGCCGATGACCACTCCACGCTCACGCCGTCCAGTGAAGTCGTCCAGCAGTCCGACATCGACTGGGGCTACCTGAACCCGCTGCGCGGTGACCAGAGCCCGGCGGCCGGCGACCTGTGGGGCGACCGCACCAAGGATGGCGCTTCGGGCTTTTTGGTGAAGTTCAACGAAGGCTTCTCCTCACCGCCCCACATCCACAACATCACCTACCGTGGCGTAGTCATCCAGGGCGAGGTCCACAACGATGACAAGAACGCCGATGAGCAGTGGCTGCCCGCAGGCTCGTTCTGGATCCAGCCGGCAGGGGAATCGCACATCACCGCGGCCAGAGACAAGGTCAACATGGCCTACATCGAGATCAATGAAGGGCCCTACCTGGTACAGCCGGAATCCGAGGCCTTCCACAACGATGAAGAGCCGCTGAATGTCGCCGAGAACAACATGGTATGGCTGGATGCCAATGACATCCGCTGGATCAACCTGCCGGGCAGCGACGACGCCGAGCAAGGCCCGAAGACCGCCTTCCTGTGGGGCAACCCGGACGTCGGCCAGCTGAGCGGCCGCCTGGTGAAACTGCCGGCCGATTTCTCCGGTGAGATCAAAAGCCACGCCGACGAATTCCGCGCCGTGGTCATCAAGGGCGACCTGACCCACGAGACTGAAGGCAAGGACGACAGCCAGAGCCTGGCGACCGGCAGCTACTTCGGCTCTCAGGGCGAGATCACCCATGACATCACCACCAGCGCCGACAGCGAGACCCTGCTCTACGTACGCACCAATGGTGATTTCGACATCATCGAAGACTGAAACCTGCGGTCGTCTGAACTCTTGGTTCTGAGCTCTTGGCTCTGAGCTCTTGGTTCTGAGCTCTTGGCTCTGAGCTCTGAGACCAGAAGCAACAGACATCGCGACCTGCAGCAAACACGAACGGCCACCCCGGTCTCAAGACCGCGGGTGGCCGTTCGTGTTTGGGTTTGTGTCTGGATTGCGTACCCGCCGTCAGGCCAGTCTTTGGATCGCCATTTCGAGGCCACGGATTTCCGCCAGCCCCTTCATGCGCCCATACAGTGGATACCCCGGGCGGGTCTCGCGCCTGGCATCATCCAGAATGTGGTGGCCGTGATCCGGGCGCATCGGCAAGGGCGCGCCGCCCGATACCAGGCGACGACGCTCCTCCGCGACCAGCACGCTGATGATGTCCACCATGTCCAGGTCGCCCTCGAGATGTTCAGCCTCATGGAAGGAGCGCTTGTCCTCGCTGTCACGCCCGGTGGCCCGCAGATGGGCAAAGTGGATATGTGGGGCGAAGCGCCGCGCCATGATGCACAGGTCGATCTCCGGATTGGCCCCGTAGGAGCCGGTACAGAACGTCAGGCCATTGGCGGGGCTGGGCACGACGCCCAGCAGCCAATCGGCGTCCACCATGCTCGAGACCACGCGCGGCAGGCCAAACATCGGCCGCGGCGGATCATCAGGGTGAATGGCCAGTCGAATGCCGACCTCTTCCGCCACCGGCACGATGGCCTTGAGGAAGGTGGCCAGATGCTGGCGCAGTCGCGCGGCATCGATACCGTCATAGGCCGCAAGCGCCGCTCGGAACTGGGCCAGCGTGTAGCCTTCTTCCGCCCCCGGCAGCCCCGCGATGATGGTGCGGATCAACGTCTCACGCCCGGCATCATCGAGCGACGCCAGATGCCTGAGCGCGGCCTGCTGCTCTGCGCTGCTGTACTCGTGCTCGGCGCCGGGGCGCTCCAGCAGATAGAGATCAAAGGCTGCGAAGGCATCCTGATCAAAGCGCAACGCCGTGCCGCCCTCCGGCAGCTGCCAGGCGAGGTCGGTGCGCGTCCAGTCCAGCACCGGCATGAAGTTGTAGCACACGGTGCCGATCCCGCATTCCGCCAGGTGGCGCAGCGACTGCTGATAGTTGGCGATATGGCGATCACTGCCGGGCGCGGCCTGCTTGATGCTCTCATGCACCGGAATGCTCTCGACCACCGACCACCTGAGCCCGGCCGCCTCGATCTGCGCCTTGCGCTCACGAATGGCCTCCAGCGGCCAGACCTCGCCGTTGGGAATCTCATGCAGCGCCGTCACGATACCTGTCGCGCCGGTCTGGCGAATTTCCTCGAGCGTGATGGGGTCCGCGGGACCGAACCAGCGCCATGTCGCTTCCATGTCATCTCCTTGACGGTCAAAGGGGGGCAAATGCCACCTGCCGACAAAATATGACAACTTGTGTCAGGTGCTGCCATGCGACCTATGTCGCTGCCGGCGAGCGGCTCTCCCGACGCACACCCCTCTGAAGATGGACTCAACGCTAGATCGCGCCTCGAGATGCCAGGCCGATCAGATACCCATCGCGCTCACACCTCACAAAAAACCCCTTACAATCAGTATATTGCTATCATCATTCAATAGCTCACCATCATTCCTCCTTGCGCAATCGCTGCCACACCCCCTTCGTGACATGCCTGTTGGCAGCCACCAAGACGCGCTTTTCGGGTCACGACACTAGACTTATTGCTCATCAAAAGTTGTCAATATTTGTTTGATCAGTCACCCCTTCCCCCCTATAGTGAGTCTCGAAAGCACATCAGACGCACGTGTCGACTGATCACTTGGGCCAGGCACGTTGCCGAGAGCCGAGACTCCTTACCTATACTGACGACGGACGCCATATGACTGCCATTACCTCCACAGAGCATTCCAGCTACGCCGAGCTCTCCTCCGTGACCCGCGAGCGTTTGATGCGCGCCTCCACCGCCTCCCTGCACACCCTGCTGTTCAAGCGCGGCCTGCGGAACACCTTCATCCAGAACGTGGTGCAGATGAACAACAGGGCCACCCAGATGGTGGGCCAGGCCTTCACGCTGCGTTACATCCCGGCGCGGGAAGACATCGATACCGTCGCCGCCTTCCGCGACCCCAAGCACCCGCAGCGCCTGGCGGTGGAAACCGTCCCGGCAGGTCACGTGATGGTGTCTGACTGCCGCCAGGACGCCTCGGCCGCCAGCGCCGGCAGCATTCTGCTGACACGTCTGGAGTATCGTCAGTGCGCGGGCTTCGTCTCCGATGCCGGCATTCGTGATTCAGGCGCCGCCGCCGAGATGAACCTGCCGATCTTCTGCGCCAAGCCGAGCGCACCGACCAACCTGACCAAGCATCACGCGGTAGAACTGCAGGTGCCGATCGGTTGCGGTGGCGTGCCGGTCTTCCCGGGCGATGTGCTGGTCGGCGATGCCGATGGTGTCATGGTCGTGCCGCTGGAACTGGCCGACGAGATCGCCGAGGAAGCCAGCCAGATGGAAGATTTCGAGGATTACGTGCTGGAAAAGGTACGCAACGGCACGCCGGTGATCGGTCTGTATCCGCCGACCGACGAAGCACGCGCAGAATTCGAACGCTATATGGCCGCCAAGCAGTAATCGGCTCGCCAGCCGCCGTCTTGTCCACGGCGGCCACGGACGACAGGCCACGCCGACCTGTCGTCCGCCATCCCACCTGCCTCAATGCGCCTCGAGTGACCACAACCATAACAACACTGGAGTCATGCCATGACCCATCTGAATAGCCGTCTCAATAGCCATCTGAATAGCCTTCTCAACAGCCATCAGGCCAACGTGAACGCCAACCCTCACGCCAGCTCTGATGCCAGTCAGCAATCCCGCGCAGACCGCAAGCGCCGCAGTCGTCCGCTGCTGGCCTTGCTCGCCCCGCTGGCCCTGTCCGGCATGGTGGCGGCCTCGCCCTTCGTCAGCACCGGCGTGCAGGCCGACTATCCCGTGCGAGACATTCGCCTGATCGTGCCATGGCCGGCCGGCGGTGGTGCCGACGCTATCAGTCGCAAGATCAGCAACCTCGCCGAGCAGGACCTGCCGAAATCGATCTACGTCGAGAATATCGGCGGCGCCATCACCGCCACCGGCCTGATGCAGCTCAGCAAGGCGCGTCCGGACGGCCATACCGTCGGCGTGATGACCTATGACAGCATCATCACCCTGCCACGCGGCAATCTGGTGCCCGGCTATTCGCTGGACCGGATGATCCCCTTCGCCCGCATTACCAAGGAAGCGGATGCCATCGTGGTCTCCAGGCAGTCCGGTTACGAGAATTATGAGCAACTGATCGAGGCCGCACGCGCAAACCCCGGCACCGTGAGGATCGGTGTCGCTCCTAAAGGCTCGGGCCCCTATCTGGCGGTGCGCCGCCTGGAAGCGGCAGCGGGCGTAGAGTTCAATGTCATCAGCTATCCTGGCTCTTCCACCGCCGAAGCCGAGGCCCTGCTCTCCGGTGAGATCGACGGCGCCATCTCGAGCCTGGGAGACTTCTCCGGCATTCTGGATTCCGGCGACGCCCACGGCCTCGTCGAGTTCTCCTCCGAGCAGAATCCGGCCTACCCGGAAGTGCCGCCGATGAGCGAACTGGGCGGCAATCTCGAGACCGGCAGCTTCATCGTGCTGGCCGTGCCCAAGGGCACCCCGGAGGAAGTGGTCAGCACCCTGGAAAGCGCCTACCACAGCGCCTACGAGACACCAGAATTCCAGAAGTGGATCACGGGAGTCGGCGTCACGCCCAGCTGGCTGGGGGCCGATGAGGTCAACGCCTGGATCGAGGACTACCAACAGAAGACCTTCACTGCCATGGATGAACTCGGCCTGTAGACGCGCTGGCACGCGGTACCTCTGAGTGCCGCTGCAATCCCACGTCTCCCCGTCCTCCTTCACTTCCATCGTCAAGCGGCGCCCAGCCACGGGCGCCGCCAGGGAATTCTGTCATGTCTCCTTCCGCCTCTCCTCCCGCCCGGCGTCATTGGCTGCTCAGCGGGGCGACACCGCTGACGCTGGCCATGACCGCCATCAGCGCCCTCTATCTGATCAGTGCCTTCCAGATGGCGCCGCCATTGGACAATGGCCGCCTGACGGCCTCCTTCTTCCCCGCCCTGATCGGCAGCATCGCGCTCGTGCTCTGCGTGGCGCAGCTGGTGAGCCAACACCGGGCGAGCCGCGACTCCCGCAGTAGCGAGTCCGCCAGCGCTGAGTCCACCAGCACCGAGACCGCCAACAATGACGCCTGCAGCGCGGACAGCGACGCAAGCTCGCCTCTCTTCTCGCCGGCGCTGCGCCTGATGCTGGTGACCGCGCTCTATATCCTGGCGTTCTCGCATCTGGGTTACCTGCTCTCGTCAGCGCTGTATGTCTTCGCCGTGATGCTGCTGTTCGTGGGGCGCGACAAGTGGGTCAGCAAGGCAGTGATCGCCTGCGCCATTTCCGCGCTGGGCTATGGCCTCTTCGAGCAACTGTTCAACGTCCATCTCCCTGCGCTGGATCTGTCAGCGCTCGGCCTGGACAACGGGAGCTGACCCATGGAATTCATCGCCCAGGTATTCTCGAGCTTCGCCCTGCTGCTCGACCCCGTGATCCTGTTCTACGTGGTCGCCGGCTTCGTGATCGGCACCATCTTCTCGGCCATTCCGGGTCTGACCGCGACGCTGGCACTCGCCCTGCTGCTGCCGCTGACCTACAGCCTCGATGTCACCACCGCCCTGATGGCGTGTGCCAGCATCTACATGGCCGGCATGTGTGGCGGCAGCATCACGGCCACCACCATCAATATTCCCGGCGCGCCGTCCTCGATGATGACAGCGCTGGAAGGCTACCCCATGCAGCAGCGTGGCGAAGGCGCGCTGGCGCTGGGCCATGCCTCCTTCGGCTCGATGATCGGCGGCAGCCTCGGCGCGCTGCTGTTGATCGTGCTGGCCCCCTTCATCGCCGAGGCCTCACTGCTGGTCAAGACGACGGGCAAGTGTGCGCTGATCGCCTTCGCGCTGATCGTGATCGTGGTCGCCCAACGCGGCAACATCCGCAAGGCCGGCATCACTGCCTGCCTGGGCCTGATGCTCGCGACCGTCGGGCTGGACGCCATGCAGCCGCTGGCCCGCTTCACCTTCGGCATCAGTGAGCTGACCGCCGGGATCGACCTGATGCCGGTCATCATCGGCACCTTCGCCATCAGCGAGCTGTTGATCCAGGTCGGCAACCGCAAGAAGGACGCCGCCATCCGCCAGCAACTCAAGGCCAGCAAGCAGCTCAAGCGGCGTGATTTCATTCCGCCGCTGAGCGCCATTCGCGAGATCGGCATCGGCTGCTATCTGAAGTCGACGCTGATCGGCTACATGGTCGGCACCCTGCCCGGCGCAGGCGGTTCGATGGGTGGTTTTCTCGCCTACGTGGAAACCGTGCGCACCTCGAAGAAGCCGGAGAGCTTCGGCAAGGGCAATCCCCAAGGCATCGCCGCCGCCGAGAGCGCCAACAATGCCGTGTGCGGTGGTGCCCTGGTGCCGATGCTGACCTTCGGGATTCCGGGTGACCCGGTGACGGCCATCGTGCTGGGGGTGCTGGTGATCAACGGCATCCAGCCGGGGCCGCAGCTGATGGCCTCACAATCCGGCCTGATCGCACCGATGCTGGCCTCGCTGCTGTTCAGCGCGCTGATCCTGATTCCTCTCACGCTCTACCTGATGGGCCCCTACTTCCTGCGCATCGTCACGATCCGCAAGGACGTGCTCTATGGCGCCATCGCACTGCTGGCCGTGGTCGGCAGCTTCGTGGCCACCTACTCCGTGTTCCAGATGATGATGACGCTGGTGCTGGGCATCGTCGCCTACCTGATGCGCAAACATGATTATCCGGTGATCACGCTGCTGCTCGGCTTCATCCTCGGCCCGAACCTGGAGGAATTCCTGCGTCGCGCGCTGACGCTCTCCAACGGCAACCCTATGACCTTCATCACCACGCCGGACAGCCTGTTCTTCGTCGTGCTGACGGTGGTCTTCGTCTACTTCCTCGGCATTCGCAAACCGGTGCAGTTGAAGCAGGTGGCCCCCGAGAAGGCAGGTTCGACGGGCTGAGCCTTTTACCAGCTTCCGGGAACGAGCCTATCCACACGCCCCATGCCTGAACGAAAAATGCCCGCTACCGAAAGGTAGCGGGCATTTTCATGTTCTCTCGTCGCGCGGACCAACCGATCACCACTACTGCCAACACATCACGCCCACACATCACACTTCCAGGCCGGCGCGCGACGATCAGGCGGGTGCAGAGCAGGCGTTGCGGGTAGCTGGGGCATTGCAGACAGGCGCCGGGCGAATGGAGGCGGGGTCTGCCAGCGCGGCCACCACGGATCTGACCTGCTGATAGCCGGTGCGCATCAGGAAAGTCGGCGCTCTGCCGTAACTCTTGATGCCGAGGATGAACAAGCCTGGCTCGGCATGCAGCAGTTCGGCCGCGCCGTGTTCCGGCACCGACCCACAGCTGTGCTGGTTGGGGTCGATCAGCGGCGCAAGCTTGATAGGGCTCTGCGTCGCGGGGTCCAGCGAGACACGCAATTCAGACAGCAGCCCCAGAGACGGGCGGAAGCCGGTGGCCGCGATGATGCGATCCACCGCTGGCAGCCGGTGTTCGCCACTCTGTACTACCCAGCGCCCCGCTTGGTGTTCGATCGCCTCGACGGCAAGCTCGGTCACTACCTCGATCCGGCCTTCCTCAAGCAGTGCCTTGATACGCAGTTCGAGCGCCTTGCGTTCCTCCAGCTCATCATTGGGCGCCGGGCGGATGACCTCCTCGATATTGGCGGAGCGAACACCCCAGACGATTCGCATCCCCTCTTCACGGTCTGCCAGCGCGATTAGGTCCTGCAACACATTCAGCGCCGAGTGGCCGCTGCCGATCACGAGTACCGACTTGCCGGCATACTCAGCCGCTTGTGTGCCGCGGATGTCCGGCACGCCATAGGCAATGACTTCGGCCGCCACTTGCTCACCAATGGCGGGAATGCCGTGCGCCCCGATCCAGTTGGGGGTCTGGTAGGTGCCGGTGGCATCGATCACCGCGCGGGCCAGCACATCGCGCGGGCCATCAGGGCCCTCGACGCGCAGCACGAAGGGCGCCTCATCGCGACCGCCACTGCGCAGCACATCATGCTGTTGTCGACTGACATGGGTGACGCGGCTATCGACATGCAGGCGCGAGCTGATCGACGGGTGCGCGGCGAGCGGTGCGACATAGCGGTCGAGAAACTCGGCCCCGGTGGGATAGGCAGCGGCGTCCGGGGCCTGCCAACCCTGTTCCTGCAGCAACTCGGCCGCTAAAGCGTCGATATTCCATGACCAGGGCGAGAACATGCGTACATGTCCCCAGCTGGCCAGGTTGGCGCCTGCGTGTGCGCCCGACTCGAAGAGAATCGGCTCCAACCCTGCCTCCAGCAGATTGATAGCAGCGCTCAGCCCTATCGGCCCGGCGCCGATGATGGCCACCGGCAGGCTTTTGATATCACGACTCATGGCAGTCTCTCGCAGCAATATGTTGTCAGTGACAACAAACCTAGTATCCCTCCACGCTAATGTCTACTGCCAGGCGCTCAATCAGTCACCCAGGCGCTGCCGCGCGGCAAGGGTCAGCTTGTTGAGCAGTGTCACTGCGCCCTCCACGACCTCCGGCGACAGGCCCTCGATCATCGAGGCCTCTTCCGCGACCAGCTCGGTGTGAATCTGCTGGTACAGCGCCCTGCCCTCCGGGGTCAGCGAAAGCTCAACAGCACGCCGGTCGTTGGGGTCCTCGATCTTGCGCACATAGTGCTTGCGGATCAGTGAGTCGGCGACCCGGCTTGTCGTGCTCTTGTCGAGGTACATCTCGTCCGCCAGCGCCTGCAGTCTCAGCGGTCCGCGCTTGACCAGCGTTTCCAGTGCATAGCATTGAGCGACGGAGACGTTGTGGTGGCAGATGCTTTCCCTGTCGCGAAACTGATGGACACGAATGAGCTGATTGACGGCTTCGTACAGTGCTTCTGCTTGATCCACTCTGGTGCCTCACGTGACGGTGGTCAAAAAAGGGGGCGTGGCTTGCCACGATAACCGAGCACGATACAGAGCGCACCGATATCCGGCAGCCCTTATCCAGCAACCCTTATTCAGCAACCCTTATCTCCAGCAACCCTATCGGCTTGCACGTGACAATGCCTTGCACGGGCAACTCAATCGCGGTCTTTCTCCCCGATACGACGCCAGCAGACCCTTCAGGCAAGAATTGTGCAAGAATCTTGCAATTCATTATTGAGAACGATTAGCATTGCCAGACGCAACATATAACTATTCAGAGCAAGGGATCTCACGTGCACCTCCGCCTCCATCCGCTTACCGCAGCCGTCCTCTCCGCCAGTGCGTTGACCCTGAGCCTCTCGGGCCACGCCTCGGCTGACGACATGTCCACCCTCGTCATCAGCGAAGACCGTCTCGAACAGAATGTCGTGATCAGCGCTGAAGAGATCGATCAGCGTCAGGCACGCGACCTGGAAGACCTGTTCCGCGCCGAACCGGGCGTCAGTGTCGGCGGTGGCATCGCCATCGGCCAGAAGGTCTATGTACGCGGCCTGGAAGACACCAACCTGAACGTCACCATCGATGGCGCGCGTCAGGGCGGCTACCTCTTCCACCATACCGGTCGATTGACCATTGACCCGGCACTGCTCAAGCAGGCGGAAGTCGATAAAGGCCCCGCGACCGCCGATGACGGCCCGGGCGCGCTTGGCGGCAGCCTCCGCTTCGAGACCAAGGATGCGCAGGACCTGCTCAAGCCCGGCCAGGACCTGGGCGCGCGCGTCTCAGTCGGCACCGAAAGTGCGGCGGACGCCACCTCCGGTACCACGGCGTTCTATGGTCGTCTGGGGGAGAATCTCGGTCTGATGGGATATGTCAGCGGCCGCAACAGCGATGACTATGAAGTTGGCGGTGGCGGTGAGCAGGAACAGACCGCAGGTCAGCAGCGCGGCTACCTGCTCAAGGTGTCACTGCTGGACGTCAATGATCAGGACCTGCGCATCAGCGCCGAGCGCACCACCGATCACGGCACCTATTTCACGCGTCCGCATATGCCGAGCTTCAGCAGTCAGCAGCCGACCTATCAGGAAATGGAGCGCGAGACCTTCACCGTCAATCATGCCTGGCACCCGGGCAATGACCTGATCGACACCAGAACCACCCTCTATCACACCACCCAGGAACTGGATCGTGTCGAGGCCGGCAGCACCAGCCGTTCCCGCGAATTCGGCGCGGATGTCCGCAACACCTTGCGCCTCAAGACGGGTGACGTGGCACATGCGCTGACCACTGGCGTGGACTTCTATGATCAGGACACTCGTCGCTCCGATGACTCAGGCAGCGCCGGCCCCAACAACGAAGACACCTCACGCAACCTGGGAGTCTACGCCCAGAACCGCATGACGCTGGGCCCGTGGGCCCTGTCCGTTGGCGCGCGTTTGGATGATTACGACAGTGATTACGGCGAGGCGGGCAGCGTCAGTGGCAGCGAGGTCTCCCCCAACGCGATTCTGAGTGTCGATGCCACTGACAACCTCACCCTGCATGCCGGCTACGGCGAGGCCATTCGCGGTGCCAAGGCACGTGAAGTGATCCTGATCGGCGATGACGTCACCATCGCGGAGGGGCTTGAGCCGGAACGCGCTCGCCAGCGCGAGATCGGTCTGGATTGGCATCAGCGCGATGCCCTGATGGCGAGAGATCGCCTCGGCTTCGCGCTGACCGGCTTCCATACCGATATCGAGAACTATCAGGCCTATGATCGCGGCAGTGATCCGGCGGTGCTCTACAACCTGGAGGGCGAAGTCGAGAGCCGTGGCTATGAAGCCAGCCTGAACTGGGGCGTGGGCGGCTACGATACGCGTCTGGGCTATGCCAAGGTGGTGATGAAGAACAACGACGGCGACCCGCTGGGTGACGAGATGAACATCGGCGCCTCCACCGGCGACAAGTGGACCTGGGATCACCAGTATCGCTTGCCAAACCACAACGTCACCCTGGGCTACACCCTGAACGCGGTGGAACGCCTGGATCGGGTGGCAGAAGGCGACGAGGAGAAGCCGGGCTACGTGACGCACGACATCCGCGCCCAGTGGACACCCGCCTCATATCAGGACCTGACCCTCACACTGGCGGTCAACAACGTGTTCGACAAGCGCTACAGCGACCACAGCAGCTACCTGCTCAGCAGCGGTGACAGCATGCTGGAGCCGGGCCGTGACATCCGCCTGGGTGCCAGCTACAGCTTCTGACCCAGTCCCTGACTTCACGATCAGCTCGCGATGAGCTGACGAAAAAATGCCCCACAGGCCTGGCCTGTGGGGCATTTTCCTCTCTGGAGCTGGATGGCGTCACTGGCTCAGGCTTCAGTTCGCCCCTTCCGCCTCGGCGTCCTGCTGCTTGGCCAGCTTGTGACCGTCTTCTGATTGCCCGATCTTCCAGTAGCTGGAGACGTAGAAGTGGGACTTGGGGATCTCATGCACCTGCTTGAGGTGAGCACGCAGCGCTCGCATGCTGCCGAATTCACAGGCCGCCCAGACAGACACCTGCCCCTCCAGGCTCGGCAAGGAGGCGATCTTGTCCAGCAGCGGCTGTCCGCTCGGGTCCGGTTGCGCATTGATGACCCAGTGCAGCTCGATGCCGGCCGGATGCTCAAGCGTCTGGATATCGGCTTCGCTGGTCACCTCGATGACGGCGTGGCCGCGCGCGTCTGCCGGCAGCTCGGCCAGATTGACGCTGATCGCCGGCAAGGCTGTCATGTCACCCGCCAGCAGGAACCAGTCGGCTTCCATGTTGATCAGCTTCTTTGGCCCCGGGCCGCCGATGGTGATGCGGTCCCCCGGCTGGGCGCTGACGGCCCAGGCAGATGCCGGGCCGGCGTGATCGTGCAGCGCGAAATCGACATCGATCTCGGTCGCACGCTGATGACGAATGGTATAGGTGCGCATCATCGGGCGCTCGCCTTCCCCGCGCGGAAACACCAGTTTGATATAGGCGCTCTCCTGCCCCTCGGGGATGGAGCCGATATTCTCCCCGCCCAGGGTGACGCGCAGCATGTGCTCCGTCACCGGGGTGGAACGAATCACTTCAAGCTCTCGCATTGCGGGCTTACCCATCTTGCGCACTCCTCTGGCAAACGCCTTCAAGTTGTTCAGCATCGCGTGCTTCACACTCGCTTGTATTGTGGATCATGGCAGATGCCGTTTTCAGGAATGTGGCGACCTCTTCATCGCTGAGGTCTCCCGCCATCCGCCGAGCGGTCTCATCTTCCAGGGCTTCAATCTCTTTGAGCATGTCGTGGCCCGCCGCGGTAGGGGCGAGAAACAGGCTGCGACGGTCCTGCGGATTTTCCGTCTTGACGATCAATCCCGCCGTCATCAATTCATTGAGCACCCGCGTCACGCGCGCCTTGTCCTGCCCCAGATGCTGCACGATCTTGTGCGCCGTGCACTCGGAGGTACGGCCAATGCCCTTCAGCACCCGAACGTGCGTGACAGGCAGATCAAGCTGGTAGCGCTGAATGCCCATGCGAAGCTGCCTGCGATAGACATGCATCAGCTGATGCAGCACATCATTGAGTGATGCCTGACTCATGTGTCATTCACCATATGGTTGGTATAGGTCAACTATATTGGCAGATGGTTGATAATATCAACAAAAACATGATCGAGAAGCATTCTCATCTTAATGCCAAAAACCTCATGTGCCTATCACTCTTCCCTCCACTGCCAGGCGCGCTTTCGGCAACTCTTGCTGCGTGACATGGTGACAGCGAGCGGGAACCTGCTAAGGTCGAAGGTCACACATTCCTGACGCCCACGAGAGGCATCGATGGCTGAACTCTGCCTGCTGTTTGATTCCGATGGCACCCTGGTTGATAGCGAAATCCTCCTCGCCGAGGCCATGTCCAGCACCCTGCCCCGCTATGGTCTGCCGTTTACCAGCGACCGCTACATGAACGAGTTTCGCGGCATGCGCTTCATGAGCATCGTGCGCACGCTGGAGGCAGCCCATGGCGTTCTGGAAGAAGCGCCCACACGGCGCATGGAAGTCGAGATGCGCGCCCTGCTGGAAGAGTTGATGAAGGCACGCCTGACGGCGATGCCCGGCATGGCAGCCGCCTTGATGGAGCTTGCAGGCTACCCCTGTGGTGTGGTGTCCAACGGGCCTGAGCGCAAGGTGCGTCTGGCGCTCGATACCACACGCCTGGCGCGCTTCTTCGATGGCCATATCTACAGCGCCTATACCCTGGGCGTGTGGAAGCCGGACCCGCGCATCTATCGACTCGCAGCCGAGCAGATGGGCTTTTCGCCATCACATTGCGTGGTGATCGATGATGCCATCGTCGGGGTACAGGCAGGGCTGGATGCCGGTATGCAGGTCATCCACTTCGCCCATCACGACGACGGCCATGAAACGCCGCGTGGCGCACTGCGCATGCACCATGCGCGCGAGCTGCCGAGGCTGGTCGCGCAGATTTCCCAGAAGCTCGCTGCGCAGTACTAGACGTCGTCGCGTCTTCTCCCTCAATTCCCGCACCATGCCCCCCCCGGCTCGTGAAACCCCGTCTCATGACATCCCGCAACGAAAATCCCGCCCATGAGGCGGGATTTTTCATGCCTGGCGCACAAGATAGGCTGCTCGTGGTGTGACTCACTCACTCTGTCGCAGCCACCCGCACTCCCGATCGCGAATGCCGCAAGCCGCCCTCTCCAACCGACACGAATAGGCAAGTTTTAGCGACTATAGCGCCTATATATCGCCCTCCTCGATACTTATAGTGTCTCTACAGCAAACACGCACCAGACACGCAAGGCTCGCAGGACACGACCGTACGCAAAGCCAGACGCAGCTCTCGTGCGCGCCCCTGACGTATCCCGAGCGCAACCGCCGCACACCTGCCATCAGGATCTTGACCATGACTCGCAACACCCCATTTGGCCCCAAGGGCTGGACCCCGGACAGAATCGGCTCGCTCGTCGGCAAGACCTATCTCATCACCGGCGCCAATAGCGGCGCGGGCTTTCAGGCGACGCGCATATTGCTGAGCAAGGGGGCCGACGTCGTGATGCTGAATCGCAACCCGACCAGATCAGAGGCGGCCATCGCGACGCTGCAAGAAGAGTTTGGTCCCGCGGCGAATGTCAGTCATATACACATGGATCTGGCGGAGCTGGCCTGCGTGCGCAGCGCGGCCGCGGAAGTGCTGGAGAAGGTCCCGCGGATCGATGCCCTCATCTGCAATGGCGCCATCGCTCAGGTTTCCCGACAGCAACTCACCGTCGACGGCTTCGAAAGTCAGCTGGGCGTGAATCACTACGGGCATTTCCTGCTGTGCGGGCTGCTGTTCGAGCGTATCGATGCCTCCAACGGGCGGATCGTCGTGGTCTCCAGTGAAGGCCACAAGATGGGCCTGAAAACCATCCAGTTCAATGACATGAACTGGGAGCACAACTATCACCCGAACAAGGTCTATAGCCACAGCAAGCTGGCACAGATGATGTTCGCCTATGAATTGCAGGACAGGATTGAGGCGGCAGGCCGCCAGGTAAAAGTCTTTGTCTGCCATCCGGGCGCGTCCAACACCTCACTGATACGTGACAACGCCAATCTGGCGACTCGACTCAGCTGGGCTGTGATGGTGAAGACGGGAATGGCGCAGGCGGCGGAGAAAGGCGCTTACCCGGAAGTCATGTGCGCCACCGAGGAGACCCTCAGGCAGCGGGCCTACCATGGCCCGACGGGGCTGATGAATTTCGGCGGGCCGGTGGGCGAGTGTGAATTGGGAGCTTTCGTTCTGGAAAAGAGCGTCATGACCCGACTGTGGCAAGTCTCGGAGAAGGCAACGCAGTTGAGCTGGTCGATTTGACCTTGAGCCGACCACCGACCTTCCCGCCTATCTTCAGGGAGGTGAATCCCATGAATGTATCACTGCTAGTGACAGGTCTTCTGATGATGATTCCGAACATGTCGTTTGCCAACAGCCTTTATGACGAGATCATCCAGCCGGAGACCTCGATTCAGGACGGTGAAGGCAATACCTATCGCAGCGTGAAGATCGGCGCTCAGACCTGGCTTGCCGACAACCTCAGAACGACTCGCTTTCAGGATGGCTCGCCCATCAGGACGGCATTCATTCCTGAGGATGATCCCGACAACCTGCTGTCATATGGCCGTCTGTATGACTGGCACGATGTCAGTGATGCACGCAATCTTTGCCCAGCGGGCTGGAGAGTCGCCTCGGATGAAGACTGGAAAGCGCTGGAACGCGCCATCGGAATTGCAGAAAAGGAGATCGACTTGACGGGCTGGCGTGGCGATGACGATATCGCCATCACGCTCAAGGCGGCTCAACCCGATTCCCTGTTGACGTCCTTCGATCAGGCACGCATCAATCTCACCGGCTTTTCAGCCAGACCGGCGGGCGTGAAGTGGAAAGGCTGGTATATCACCCAAGGCGCCTACGCCGAATTCTGGACCCGCAGTGAGGCGACGCCGACCAAAGCGTTTGCCAGAACACTGGCCTACTCCTGGTGGAATCCGCACAAGGGCGAGATCCGCCGAGCGACACTTGGCAAGAATGGCATGTTCTCGGTGAGATGCGTGAAGGAGTGATCAGATCACAACACTGGGGGGGTATATGGAGGGGCACAGTCGGTAGTGATATAGGCGCGAGGAGCGCTTGAGCAAGGACTCTGATCCGCTGAATCACGCCGATTGAAGACATTCTGGCGTCAGCGATTGAAAGCGTGGTTCAACAAGAATCCTTGCTGAAGGGTTCCTGCCGGTCCCGGGAGCAAGATGACATCGTCATGGTCAAGCGTCTTTCCGCAAATGGCGGGCTTCACGTTATTGTGTCGTGCTGATCATTGCTGGCTGGCAGCTAGCGCTCAGAAAGACTCGACCATGATGTCACGCACACTCCATCCCGGAGGTGATATCGGCTGTCAGGCGCTCTCGCTCAAGGCATGTTCGATACGGGTGGCAGGGACACTCTTGCCGGCATCATTCACGAAATCCGTCGCGTGATTCTTGTCTTCAATGGCCCACTTGCGAGCATGTCCGCGGCTGCCTTCTTCACTCAAGGCATGCTGCACTCTGCCTGCCGCCACGCTCATGCCGCTTTCCACATAGACTTGCGTGCTGCGCTCGGCCGGCTGCGCCTGCCCCATGATACGGCTCTCGCTCAATGCCTCACGGACACGGATATCACTTTCGCCATTGTCGGCAAATGCCACATTGCTCGCAGCACACAGGGCAGCTGTCACACACAGTACTTTCATGGCTTTCATGATGTCACTTCTCGTCTTTTGCGTTGGGTTGGTCAGCTCTGCAAGACTTGCACTTTGCTGAACGTCAGATTGATAGATCGCAAGATTGATGGAACGTAAAATCGATGGAACGTGAAATCGATAGAACGTAAAGTCGATAGAACGTCAGGTTGGTGGCGCCAAGGGCCTGTGAGCCAAGCGCGTTGTCAGCCGATAGATTCCCCGAACAGGCTTCACTGGCCACCCTTGGTCACACCTGACCTCACATATTGAACTTCACCAGCGTCACGATACGTGACAGGCCCTGGGCCGCGGCCAATGACTGCGCAGTATTGCCACGCGCATCCTGGATCGAGGGGTCCGCGCCTGCCTGCAGCAACAGCTTGATGATGTCTTCATTGCCGAACAGAGACGCCATCATCAGCGCTGTCTGGCCACTGTAATTGCGATGATTCACATCACAGTCGGTATTGGCGATCAGCCATCTGGCTGTTTCGTCAAAGCCGCGAAACGCCACGCCCATGAAGGCATTGCTGCCCTTCTCATCGAGTGCACAGGCGTCAGCACCGGCGGACTTCAGCAGCGCCAGGGTGTCGGTATGCCCGTAGTAGGCCGCGAGAATGAAAGGGGTATAGCTGCGTGAATTGGTGACCGAGAGATCACCGCCCTGCTGAACATATTCATGGATCGCGGCATCGTCGCCATCGCGTGCGGCGTCAAAGATATCGATGTCGCCAGCCGCGACAGCCTGCCCCGCCATCACCATCATCAGCAGACTGGCCAACACCGCCAGCCATCTTCTGCCCAGGCCGTGTTGCTGTCCGATAGGGTCTGTGGCTCGCATCGTATGCATCTTGCGCTCCTCTCTCGTCTTTCGCTCGTGTTGCGCTCGTGTTGCGGCCGGCAGAGGAGCGCAAGCTCCCCTGCCGGGTGAAACAGGCCCGGGACTTCCGGCAGCGGTTGATCGCGATCGCATCACGCTTTTCTTCATACGCTTTGCTTTCAGCCGCTGACTCAGATGTCTCAGTCCTCGATCAGCTCTTCCACGTCGTCCATGTCGACATCTGCCACCTTGGCCAGACGCTCACCGTATTCGTGGTCGGCCTGGTAGAAGTGGCTGACCATGATCTCGCGGATCTCCTCGTTCTTGACCTTGCCCAGATCAGTCCCCAGCGCCTGGATCAGAGCGTCCTGATCCTGCTCGGAGAAGGAGCGATACAGCTCACCGGCCTGAGCGAAGTTCTGCTGCTTGCCGATCGGCTGCTGCTGGGTGGTGCCATTCAGGGTGTAGCGCTTGTACTCGTACTGGCTGTCATCCACCAGCGAGTCGGCGTTGCGGCTCGGCTGATAGTTGATGGAGCCGGAACGCGGCTTGGAGTAACCCGCGCCGTCCTGATGGTTGTTGTGCACCTCATTCTTGGGCGCATTCACCGGCAGCTGCATGAAGTTGGCTCCCAGGCGATAACGCTGGGCATCGGCGTAGGCGAACAGACGCCCCTGCAGCATGCGGTCTTCGGACGGCTCGACACCCGGCACCAGGTTGGCCGGCGACATGGCCGCCTGCTCGGTTTCCTGGAAGAAGTTGTCCGGCGTACGATTCAGCGTCAGCTCACCGACCTTGCGGGCAGGAATCAGGTCTTCCGGCCACATCTTGGTGGTATCGAGCGGATTGAAATCGAAGCTGTTCAGCTTGCTCGGGTCCAGGGTCTGGATATAGAGATCCCAGACCGGGTCATCGCCGGCATCCAGATGGGTGTAGAGGTCATCGGTCAGATGGTTGAAGTCAGTGGACTGCACCTTGGCGGCTTCTTGCGGCGTCATGCCGTGGTTGCCCTGACGCGACTTCCAGGTGAACTTCACGTATTTCCAGTCGCCTTCGGCATTGACGAACTTGAAGGCATGCACGCCAGAACCATCCATCTCACGCAGGCTGGTCGGAATCCCCAGCGGCGAGTAGAGGTAGGTCAGCATGTTGGTGCTTTCGGGGATATGGCTGAAGAAATCGAAGTAGCGATTCGGGTCCTGCAGGTTGGTACGCGGGTCCGGCTTCAGCGCATGGATCATGTCCGGGAACTTCATCGCATCGCGGATGAAGAACACCGGGAAGTTGATGCCCACGATGTCCCAGTTGCCCTGTTCGGTGTAGAACTTGACGGCGAAGCCACGCGGGTCGCGCAGGGTTTCCGGCGAGCCCTTGCTGTTGATCACGCTGGAGAAGCGCACGAAGACCGGTGTCACCTGGCCCTTGTCCTGGAAAGGTGCCGCGACGGTCAGGTCCGTCAGGTCCGCGGTGGCACGGAACTCACCGTAGGCACCGGTACCACGAGCGTGGACGACACGCTCCGGAATGCGCTCGCGCTCGAAGCGCGCCAGCTTCTCCAGCAGGTGGTGGTCCTGCAGGAGCGTCGGGCCGTTCGGGCCGGCGGTCAGGGAGTTCTGGTTGTTGCCGACCGGCGCACCATTGGAGCGAGTCATCACTTCCTGCTGCGCCAGACTGCTGGCAGAAAGGCCCAGCGCCATCACGGCCGTCAGGGTCTTCATGGGAAAACGTACGTTCAGCATCTCGCAAATTCCTCGTTAAATCAGGGAGTAACGGGGCGAGGAGTATTGGCGAGAAGTTCCCCATAGCAAAAATAAATAATAACTAACCAGGGAATAGCGAAAACCTAACGTGTTGCAATATAAGCACCAGTTGATTCATCCCGCCAACGAGGAACCCGAGGTGGCGTCCGGCACGACGTGCACAACTTACTGCATGTTCATGCATACAGGTGTCGAGCTGCTGCGGTTTTCAGGTCAGATGCAAACTCCTACCTCATAAATCGCCCAGCAAGAGACCGCCAACCCAAGGCCTGAGGGCCAGACGTTCAGGCCAGGATTGTTGCGTCCTTTCATCCAATCCGAGCGGCTCTGGATACTCGATGCTGGCCGTCGCCCACCACGAATACACACGGATGAAGCCCCACCATCCGCCCACTCCCCTTTTTTGTTGTCGTCCGCTGCCGTCCGCCTGCTTGAGAGCCTACTGTTGAGCACCTCTTGCCAAGCGCTATAGGACTTGATCGTCCCTGCCTGGAATGACCGAGAGAAATGAACGAGAGACGTGGCCGAGCGAAGGGCTGGGCATGTTAGGCCTGAGCCTGGCCAAACCTGCGCCTTGTCAGGCGTTTCCATACGCCAGAAACGACAAGGGCCCCTCATGTTGAGGGGCCCTTGTCGTTAGGTTTTGCGCCGTCTCTTTCAGCGCATAGCGCGGTTACGCCTGGCGATTCGTCTTCTTCGGCTTGCGCTGGAAGGCCGGCATGTCATCGATGACCAGTACCGGATTCAGCTCTTCCTTGGGGAAGTCATTCTTGAGCCAGCGCAGCATCGAGAGCGCCAGAATCAGCATCACCGGAATCATCGGCAGCGCCACCACGATGGTCGAGGTCTGCACCGTCTGCAGGCCACCCAACTGGATCAGCGCGACCCCGACGGCCGCAATCAGGAAGGCCCAGATCAAGCGGAACGAGCGCTTGGGCTCCTGATACCCGGACAGCTTGCGTGAGGTCACCGAGGCCAACACGTAGGCCGAGCTGTCCAGCGTGGTCGCCAGGAAGATGAAGCACAGCAGGATGAAGGCCACCGTGACCAGCTTGGCATACGGCAGGGTCTGCAGAATGCCTTCCACCGCCAGCGGGATACCGCCGCTGTCCAGCAGCGCCTTGATATCCAGCGCGCCGCTGATCTGCAGATCCAGCGCGTAACCGCCCCACACCGCGAAGAATACCCAGGTTCCCAGCGAGCCGAACACCAGCTCCGCGATGATCAGCTCACGAATGGTACGGCCGCGCGAGATACGCGCCACGAACAGACCCACCATCGGCGCGTAGGCGATCCACCAGGCCCAGTAGAAGACGGTCCAGTCCTTCCAGAAGGTGGAATCCCCCGCGGGGTCGGTCCACAGGCTCATCGGGATGAAGTTGCCCAGGGTCTTGCCGAGGCTGTTGACGAAGCCTTCGACCATGAACTGCGAGTCACCGACGATGAAGGTGAAGGCCAGCAGGAAGATCGCCAGGATCACGTTGACGTCGGAGAGAATCTTGATGCCCTTGGCCAGGCCGAACCAGACACTGGCGGAGAACATCGCCGTCCAGATGCACAGCACCGCGACTTCCAGCCCGAAGTTGGCTTCCATGCCGAGGATGCCACTGACCAGCTGTGATACCAGCGGGACCGCCAGCCCCAGCGAGGTGCCGACGCCGCCGACGATCCCGAACACGACGATGGAATCCAGCAGCACGCCCCAGGCACCATCCGCATGACGGCCCAGCACGCCGCGCGAGGCGACGGACAGACGCACGCCATCACGCTTCTTGACGTACATGGAGTAGGCGATCGGCAGGCCCGGCAGGCAATAGAAGGCCCACGGCGTCAGCCCCCAGTGGAACTGACCGAAGGCCAGCGCCCACTCCGCGGCCTCACGGCTCTTGGCCGCCACGTGATAGGCCGGCGAGGTGTAGTAGTAGATCGGCTCGACCCACGCCCAGTTGACGATCGCGATCCCCATCCCGCAGGTGAAGATCATCGCCACCCAGCTGAAGTAGGAGAAATCGGGCGTGTCCTCTGCCCCGCCCAGGCGGACGTTGCCGTAGCGACTGAAGGCCAGCCAGATGAGGAATCCGACGACGCTCAGGCCGGCCACCAGATACAGCCAGCCGAACTTGCCGGTGGCGAAGGAGAAAGCGGCATTGATCATCGCGGTGCTGGCATCCGGGAACAGGATGACCGGGCCGATGAAGGCCAGGATGACCAATACGGCGGGGATGAAGACACGCGGGTCCAGATGATCGCCATCACTGGCGGGGGGAACTGCTTCTTGCACGACTACCACCTTAGTGAGAAAGCCCGAGCAAGAGGGGCGAGACGTCGCTCTTGCTCGGGCAGTTCGCTGTATTCAATAATTTTTCGTAATGAAAAGAGCGCGGCATTATACATTTTTCTATTCCACGCGCATTATACTTTCCCGGCAACCGCGGGGAGCATGAATCGAGACACGGTATTTTCTCATACAAACATGAATTTCATTCATCAACATCGCACTGCGCGCTCCCCCTTCTGCGCCCTCCTCGCACCATCCTCACGCCCTCCTCGACCCAAGTTTCCACCAGACGCGAACAGGCCGCCGACACATAAATGTCGGCGGCCTGTGGGTCTCAAGCGCTCATGAGCGGCGAGTGTCACGCAGAAGCCAGCACCTGACGCGGCAGTCTTCCCGCCCCTTGCTTCGCGAGGGTCTCGCCAGCCGATGCGCCACTATCATGAGCCGCATCATCCACGTTCACCTCATGTCACAAGACGCTCAGCGCTTGAGCACTTCTCATGCGCCGGAAGCTGGCTCCTGCCAGCTCAGGGTCAGACAAGCCGATCTTGAGCGATCAGCACTGGCTGACGTACTGGGTCAAGAAAACGCCCCACCTCGTGAATACGAGATGGGGCGTTGGAACGTCCAGGGCGCTATCGACTGCCTTCAATCGGCGGCCCTCGGTGAACAGGCACCGTATGGCGGGATCAGCTTGGCAGGTACTCCTCGCTCCAGCTTTCGGACACCACGCCCTCCTCGATCAACTGATCGATCTCTTCGTCGCTGTGATCAAGGCCCCTGAGTACCGAGCGGGTCGAGGCGCCGTATTTCTCGGCCGGCGACAGTGGGTAGATGCGTCCACGCCGCGGTCGGATGGCGTAGGGGTCAAGCTGGGTGATCTCGTGACCGCTGGGGTGGTCCGAGTAGACCGAGAACGAATAGCTGCCGGCATCGATCCCGGTCCGCTCGCCAGCCGGGTGGACATTGTAGGAGCGCAATGTCTCCAGGTTCTCGCACACGGCCGCCGCGATATCCGCCGCCTGCAGTCGCTCGACCCAGTCATTGGCTCGCGCGCTGATGAAACGCGGTGCCAGGTAGGCAGCACGCTCCTCACGCGGGATTTCCGGCAATTCTTCCAGTCCCTCGACCTTGCGGAATTTCTCCAGCTCCGACTCATAGGCACTGACCAGCAGGATGCCATCGGAGGCTGAATAGAAACGCGCCAGGTCATCATAGCCGGTCGCCTCACGACCGGAGGGCTCGTCGAACAGGCCACGGCGCTCATAGTCATAGCAGAACGGCAACTGGGCCAGACCGCTCAACGCCGACAGCGAGGTCTTGATGCGCGAGGTGCGACCGGTCTTGAGCTTGCGATACAGCGCGGTGGCAATCCCGAGCGACGCGCCAAAGCCGCACATGACATCGATGGTGCCGACGTGGGCGTGCTCTTCCGGGGTGTCCATGCTACCGCCGAAGCGCAGCATGATGCCGGTGGTAGCCTGTACCAGATCGTCATAGCCGAGGTAGTTGGTGCGCGGCCCGGGCAGCACGCCACTGAAGCAGTCCAGCTGACAGAAGACGGCGTCCGGGTTGAGCTCGCGCATGGCCTCCTCGCTCAATCCCATGGAGGCCACCTGCCGGTCGGTGGCATTCCAGACCACCACATCACTCTGGCGAATCAGCTCATCCAGGATAGCGCGCCCGCGGGGCTGTCTGACGTCGGTCAGCAGCGAGCGCTTGGAGCGCATGTGCGACAGGCCGAAGATGACGGTATTCCAGCAGTCATAGAACGGCTTGGCCGGATCGACCTTGATGACCTCGGCACCGAAGCGCGCCAGATACGCCACCGAGTGCGGCCCGGCGATCACGTTGCACAGATCCAGAATCTTGACGCCTTCCAGCCAGCCATCGCGGGCATTGCGTGCCCGCACCCGCGGCAGCTTGGTCTCGATACGGGTCAGCACCGACAGCGCATGGGTGACGCTCACCCAGCGCCGCGGCCTGGGCGTCAGCATTTCCTGGCCGCTGTCGGCCATCCACACCATCGGGCCGGGCTGGATCATCAGCCCGAATTCCGGGTCCTCGACCTCGACCATCAGGCCCGCCGTCTCGGCGTGGTCATCGTGGATCCACTCCTGCAGCCAGCGCTGCGGCGCACCGGGGAACTTGCCCTTGCCGAAGATCTTCTCCCATTCCTTGGAGGTGCGCGTGAGGAAGACTTCCTTCATGCGCGCCGCGATATGGTCCGCCCAGGACTTGGGCAACGGATAGACGCCCAGCGACATGTCGGATTGCCATTCGCGGCTCGGGCGATAGGTATCCGGCTCCTCGCTCATGCCTTCGGCGACCAGCTCATCATAGAGGCCCAGTACCTTCAGGCAGCGCTTGGCGTGCTCGCGATGACTCGGACAGACCACATAGAACATGCGGCCATCCTTGCACTTGTAGCTGCGATAGAAGGGATCGAGCAGCTCCTGCAGCTCGTCGTAGTCAAGATTCATCGGCTGGCCCTCGATACGCCGACGTTCGATCTCCTTCTCGCGCTGGGTCTTGTAGCGCTCCGGCAGGCCCTCGATCTTGATCGAGTTGTAGCAGAGCCCTTCCATCAGCGCGCAGACCAGCGGCACCTCGATCTCGTCGCCCATGCCGGTCCGCTCGCGGGCCTGCAGTGCCAGTACCACCGAGGAGGCCGCCAGCATGGTGCCGTAGGCCGAGCCCAGCGGCAGCGGCGAGAAGGACGGGTTGATACCCATCAGCACCCGGTTGAGGCCCATGTCGGTGAAGACGCCGGAGTTGGCGGCGATCACGCTCTCGAAGGCGCGCCAGTCGCGGCGCAGGGTGTCATTGGAAGCAAAGCCTGGAATCGACAGCGTGATCAGCTCATTGCGCTCCTCGCGCAGGGCCTGGAAGTCGATGCCCAGCCGCTTCATGACCCCGGGGCGGAAGCTCTCGATCACGATGTCGGCCTCCTCGATCAGCGCCAGCGCCTGCTCGACGCCCTCCTCTGACTTGAGGTTCAGCGAGACGATCAGCTTGTTGCGATTGAGCGTGGCGTTGGCCGGCGACTGCCACATCGGCCCGCCGGGCGGATCGACGTGAACCACGGTGGCGCCCAGGTCGGCGAGGATCATGGCGACGGCCGGGCCCGCCATGTATTGACCGAAATCGATGACCTTGACGTCAGTCAGCGGCAGGCGGGTTTCGGAGTGGATTGTCATCGGTGCGGTCCTTCTGTCCGGGGGGCATGCGGGTTGCGTCAGCCCCGGTGAGCGTCATGTGTTGAGAGAGACAGGAAAAAGTGCACTCAGCGAGGCTTGGCGTCATCGCGCGGGCTGGGAGTCTCCAGCACCAGATGCGGTTCCAGCACCTTGCGCGCGAAGTCCTGGCGCAACCAGCGCACCAGCGACCAGGTCAGGATGAACAGCACCGGAATCATCGGCAGCGCGACCACGATGGTGGAAGTCTGCACCGCCTTGAGGCCGCCCAGCTGGATCAATGCCACCCCGACACCGGCGATCAGGAAGGCCCAGATCAGGCGCACGCTGCGCTTGGGCTCCTGATAGCCGGAGAGCTCACGCGTGGTCACCGATGCCAGCACATAGGCCGAGCTGTCCAGGGTGGTGGCCAAGAAGATGAAGCACAGCAGGATGAAGCTTGCGGTGATCAGCTCGGAGAACGGCAGCGTGGCGAGAATCGCGGACACGGCGCCGGGGATACCGCCGTCGCTGAGCGCAGCCGCGACATCCAGGGTGCCACTCACCTGCAGGTCCAGCGCATAACCGCCCCAGACCGCGAAGAACACCCAGCAGCCCAGCGAGCCGAACACCAGCTCAGCGATGATCAGCTCACGAATGGTGCGCCCTCGCGAGATACGGGCGACGAACAGCCCCATCATCGGCGCGTAGGCGATCCACCAGGCCCAGTAGAAGACGGTCCAGTCCTTCCAGAAGGTCGAATCGCCCACCGGGTCGGTCCACAGGCTCATGGTCACGAAGCTCGACAGCATGGTGCCGAGACTGTTGACCCAGCCTTCCACCATGAACAGCGACGGCCCGGCGATGAAGGTGAAGGCCAGCAAGGCGATGGCCAGAATCACGTTGATGTCGGAGAGAATCTTGATGCCCTTGGCCAGCCCGAACCACACACTGGCGGAGAAGATCGCCGTCCAGATCAGCAGCACCCCCAGATTGAGCGCAAAGGACGGCTCGATGCCCAGCAGATCGCCAAGCAGTCGTGATACCAGCGGCACCGCCAGCCCCAGCGAGGTACCGACACCGCCGACGATGCCGAACACCACTACGGCATCCAGCAACACGCCCCACCAGCCATCGGCACGCTTGCCGAGCACGCCGCTGGAGGCCACGGACAGACGCACGCCCGGGCGGTTGCGCACATACATGGAATAGGCGATGGGAATCGCCGGCAGGCAATAGAACGCCCAGGGCGTCAGCCCCCAGTGAAACTGGCCATAGGCCAACGCCCACTCGGCGGCCGCATCACTGCCGGCCTTGACGTCAAATGGCGGGCCGGTGAAATAGTAGATCGGCTCGACCCACGCCCAGTTGACGATGGCGATACCGATGCCGCCGGCGAAGATCATCGCGACCCAACTGAAATACGAGAACTCCGGTGTGTCCTGCGGGCCGCCCAGACGGACGTTGCCGTAGCGGCTGAACGCCAGACCGATCAGGAACACGACGACGGAGAAGCCCGCCAGCAGGTAAAGCCAGCCGAAATTGCCGGTCGCGAAGGCGAAGGCCGCATTGACGGCAGCCTCACCGGATTCGGGAAACAGGATGATGGGAATGATGAGGCCTGCGATGACGAGCACCGAGGGCAGGAAAACCCGCCAGTCGATCTCGTCGCGGGCCTTGTGGGAGGCGCGGGGCTCGCGTGTCGGGCTCCCGCTGCCGGAAGACGTCTTGGGCGCAGAACTGCTCATGTTGATCACCGTTATTGTGGTTATGCGATTCGGTGTTTAGGCGAGGCCCACCGCGATTGGCGTATCGCTGGTGGACCACTCAACGCATGTTGTTGAAAGGGGCTAAAGGGTATGGCTGTCTAAAGCCGAAATCTTTGACGCGTCACATCGATTGCCGTCACTTCTCAGACACGGCATAAACGATGCCGAGGCTCGTCAGTCCCGCTCAATCCGGACAGAATTGCGCAATGCCATCCTCGAAGGACCAATCGATATCGTGATTTTCCGAGATCGTGATCAAGACGTTGCCGGGGGCAATCCCCGGGTTTCTGGCCAGCGCCTCGACCACTCTGGCGTAGAACGCCTTCTTGGCCTGGTCCGGCTTCCCGCTGCGCATCACCAGATGCATCATCACGCGGTCCTGATCGCGTGACTGGAATTCGAGGTCCTGATCGGCACATTCATGGATCACCTGGTAGCGATCATCTGCCGGGAAATCCAGGGTCTCGATGACGGCGGCATTGACCTCATCGGCAATCGCCTTGCGATAAGCATCAGACTTGCCTTTCAGAACATTGATGGTGACAAAGGGCATCATTGCCTCCGCTGGCACCCGGGCAAGGGGTGCGGTGAATGAACATCGAATTTGCCAGACCCCGGGGCCTAGCGATGACGGAAGACCGGCGCACGCTTGGCAACGAAGGCGCTCATGCCCTCCTTCTGCCCCTCGGTCGCGAAGGCAGCCTGAAAGAGCAGACGCTCTTGGCGAAGCCCTTCATTGAGCGGGGTCTCGAATGCCGTGTTGACGGCTGACTTGGCCATCTTGACCGCCGGCGTGTTGTAGCCCGCGATGGTATGCGCGGCCTCGAGCGCGTTCTGCATCAACTCATCCTTGGGCACGACCCGCGCCACCAGGCCAATCTCCTTGGCCTCCTGAGCGCCGATGTTGCGGCCGGTCAAGACCATATCCATCGTCATCGCCTTGCCGACCGAGCGGGCCAGGCGCTGTGATCCGCCGATGCCCGGCAGGATGCCCAGCTTGATTTCCGGCTGGCCAAACTGGGCGTCTTCCGAGGCGATGATGAAGTCGCACAGCAGGGCCAGTTCACAGCCGCCACCGAGGGCGAAACCACTGACGGCGGCGATGATCGGCTTGGAAATCCTGCGCACCTCGTCCCAGGGCGAGAGAAAGTCATCCATGTAGAAATCAGTGAAAGACTTCTCGGACATTTCCTCGATGTCCGCACCGGCGGCAAAGGCACGGGGGTTGCCGGTGATGACGATGGCGCCGATGCCAGGGTCGGCGTCCAGCTCGCGGAGGACCGCAAGCGTCTCCTCAGCCAATTGGCGGTTGAGCGCATTCAGACTTTTCGGGCGATTGAGGATGATCAACCCGACGCGCTCGCGGCGCTCGACGACGATCATCTCCAGAGTTTCCGGCTCCGGCGCGTCAGACGCCGGCTGTTTGGCCTGGGGCTGCGATTTCACCATCTTGTTCATTCTTGTCTCCCGATGTCGGGTGGCGTCACTCTGGCGTGAGCTCGGCATAAATTCGGCTTCAGCTCGACATAAACACGGCGTCAGCTCGGCATGAATTCAGCGTCAGTTCGGCGTACTTACTGCGCGTCGCAGGACGTTGCGGTACTGGGCGATGACGCGGCGTCTGGCGCTGCGCCGCGCGTTTTCGCAGCGCTACCTGATGACTTGCGAGCCGGACGGGCCTTCTCTGCGCTGCCATTCTCGCTGCTCTGTTCACCGCTCTGTTCGCTGCCATTCTCGACAGGCTGTCCGCCGTGCTTCTGGCGGTCAGATTCGGGCAGATGATAGGCACCATGGCGTGCCATCAGCTCGTCCAGAATCGCCTCGCGATGCTGGCCAAGGCCCGGCGCACTGCAGGGCACCTGACTGTCGATGTCCCGGCGCCCCGTGAGCTTGATCGGATTGCCCGCCGTCCTGAATGGCTTGCCGGCCTTGCCCTGGACCTGAACGATCATGTTGCGGGCTTTCAGCTGCGGGTGATCGAACAGCTTGTCGATGGTATTGATCGGCGAGCACGGCACGCCCTCCTCATTGAGCAGGTCCACCCAATGCTGAACCGGCTGCTGCACCAGGATTTTTTCCATCTCGATCACCAGTTCCGGACGATTCCTGCAGCGCATGTCGTTGCTGAGAAAACGTGGATCGAAGGCCAACCGCGCCGCGCCGATGGCATCGGCCATCAACAGGAACAAGGTGTCGTTGCCGGCCGCGATGACGAGCTTGCCATCCTGCGCATTGAAGCTTTCAAACGGCGCCAGCGAAGGATGGCAATCACCGGTGCGGTGCGGCACCTTGCCCTCGATATCAAAGCGCGCCAGCGCCGTTTCCATCAGCGCCGCCTGGCAATCGAGCATGCCGATATCCACCCGCGTGCCCTGGGCATCCCGGGTGCGGCTATAGAGCGATGCGAGAATGCCCACCGTGGCAAACAGCGCCGCGCTCAGGTCGCCAAAGCTGGTCCCCACGCGGGCGGGCTCACCGTCAGGCCAGCCGGTCAGGCTCATGATGCCGCCCATGGCCTGCACGACCATGTCGTAGCCGGGCAGTTCGCTGAAGGGGCCGGTGTGCCCGAAACCGGAAATCGAGGAATAGATCAGATGAGGATGCGTTCTGGCCAGGCGCTCAGGGCCATAGCCCAGGCGGTCCATCACCCCGGGGCGGAAGTTCTCCACCAGCACATCCGCCTCATCCAGCAGGCGCTCAAGCAGCTCGCGGTCACGAGGCGACTTGATGTCCAGCACGATGCTTTCCTTGTTGCGGTTGAAGCAGCTGAAATAGGCGCTTTCTCCTTCCACGAAGGGACCGAATTCGCGGGTATCGTCTCCGGTCCCGATCTTCTCCACCTTGATGACACGTGCGCCGAGGTCAGCCAGCACCATGGTGCAATAAGGCCCGGCGAGTACCCGTGAGAAATCCAGCACGGTGATCCCGTCCAGTGGCCCCTTCTTGAGTTCCGTCTGCGTCGAGATGGCCATCGGTCAACTCCCAAAGTCGTGGCGTATTACTGTGCGTTCAGGATCCATCCCGCGGCTTTTTCCGCGATCATCAGGGTCGGCGAGTTGGTATTGCCGCTGACGATGGTCGGCATGATGCCGGCATCTGCCACCCGCAATCCCTGGATACCGCGCACACGCAGACGGCTGTCGACCACCGCCATCGGGTCATCCGCGCGCCCCATGCGCGTGGTGCCCACCGGATGGAAGATGGTGGTGCCGATATCGCCGGCGAGTCTGGCGAGCTCTTCATCAGTCTGATACTCGACCCCCGGCTTGATCTCCTCGGGCTTGTAGCGCGCAAAGGCAGGCTGGGAGGCGATACGCCGCGTGACCCGCAAGGAATCAGCCGCGACCTTGCGGTCTTCTTCCGTGCTCAGGTAGTTGGGCGCGATGGCCGGGGCCTGGCGCGGGTCGGCGCTCTGCAGACGCACCGTGCCACGGCTGGTGGGGTTGAGATTGCAGACACTCGCGGTGATCGCCGGGAAGGGATGCAACGGCTGCCCGAAGGCCTCGAGGCTCAGTGGCTGGACGTGGTACTGGATGTTGGGATGGGCATAGTCATCGCTGCTGCGCGTGAAGGCCCCCAGCTGTGACGGCGCCATGCTCATCGGCCCGGAACGCTTGAACAGGTACTGCATGCCGATGCCCATCTTGCCCAGCAAGGAGCTGGCCATGGCGTTCAGGGTCTTGGCATTGGTGACCTTGTAGACCGAGCGGATCTGCAGGTGGTCCTGCAGGTTCTCGCCGACGCCGGGCAGGTCCTTGACCACCTCGACGCCATGTTCCTCCAGCAATGCCCTGGGCCCGACGCCCGAGACCTGCAGCAGATGTGGCGAGCCGATGGCTCCGGCACACAGCACGACCTCACGCTTCGCCGAGAGGTTGATGACCTTGCCATCACGCACGACCTGCAGCCCTGTGCAGCGCAGATTGGAGGCGTCCTTCGCTGCGTCCGCCGCGCCTGTGCCAGCCCCTGTTTCAGCCCCCATGCCCTGCTCGCCGCCCGTGAACAGCAGACGATTGACCTGAGTGGAGTGCCACAGCGTCAGGTTGCTGCGCTTGAGCGCGGGGCGCAGGAAGGCCTTGGCCGTGTTCCAGCGCCAGCCCGCCCGCTGGTTGACCTCGAAATAGGCCACCCCTTCATTGCTGCCACGGTTGAAGTCCCTGGTGCGCGGAATGCCGGCCTGCTCAGCCGCACTGGCGAAGTCATCCAGCACTTCCCAGTTAAGGCGCTGACGCTCGACGCGCCATTCCCCGCCGTGACCGTGGAAATCACGCTGCTCGGGGTCACTGCTGGCGCCGTCATCCAGCAGCGCGTGATCCTCGTGACGCATGAAGTCAGCCAGACACTGCTCCCAACGCCACTCGTCATCGCCGGACACCTCGGCCCAGTGATCGTAATCCCGCGCCTGGCCGCGCATGTAGATCATGCCGTTGATGCTGGAACAGCCGCCCAGCGTCTTGCCGCGCGGATAGATCAGAGAACGGCCGTTGAGGCCCTTGTCCGGCTCGGTGCGGAACATCCAGTCGGTGCGCGGGTTGTTGATGCAGTACAGATAGCCCACCGGAATGTGAATCCAGTGGTAGTTGTCACGTCCGCCCGCCTCGACCAGCAACACGCGGTGGTCAGGGTTGGCGCTGAGGCGATTGGCCATCAGGCAGCCGGCGGAACCGGCGCCCACGATGATGTAATCGAATTCAGAGAGATCGTCGCCCGGTTTGGCGGGGCGAGCGTCCTGCTCGCCCTCCGGGGATCGATGCGGGTTGTTCTTGTTGTCTGACATGGCGCGTCCCTCTCCAGACAGCTGGCGTATGCTGGTAGGTAACCAGAATGCAGATGACTACGATGCAGATGGCGACAGTGCAGATGACCGCAGTCGCGAGCGACTTACTTGGCCGTCGGCATGGCGAATTCGGCACCGGCATCGATGGAATCCGACCAGCGCTGCATGATGGACTTCTGCTTGGTATAGAAACGCACACCCTCTTCTCCGTAGGCGTGGGTATCCCCGAACAGGGAGCTCTTCCAGCCACCGAAGCCGTGCCAGGCCATCGGGACCGGAATCGGCACGTTGATGCCGACCATGCCGACCTGAATGCGGCGCCCGAATTCACGCGCGACACTGCCGCTCTCGGTGAAGCAGCTCACGCCGTTGCCGAATTCGTGGTCGTTGATCAGCTGGATGGCGGTCGCGACGTCCGGCACGCGGACACAGGCCAGGACCGGGCCGAAGATCTCTTCCTTGTAGATGGTCATGTCCGGCGTGACGTGATCGAACAGCGTGCCGCCCATCCAGAAGCCTTCAGTGCTGTCGCCGCCGATGTCGTTACCGGAGAACTCACGCCCGTCGACGATCATCTCGGCGCCTTCCGCGACGCCCTTTTCGATGTAACCGCAGATACGCTCATGCGCCTGACGGGTGACGATCGGCCCCATCTCGGCGTCCAGGTTCATGCCGTCCTTGATCTTGAGTTCGCGGGCACGCTCGGCCAGACGCGGCACCAGGGTGTCCGCCACATCGCCCACCATCACCGCGACGCTGATGGCCATGCAGCGCTCGCCGGCGGAGCCGTAGGCCGCGCCGATCAGGGCATCCACCGCCTTGTCGAGATTGGCGTCCGGCATCACCACCATGTGGTTCTTGGCGCCACCCAATGCCTGGATGCGCTTGCCGTGACGTGCGCCGCGCTCATAGATCAGGTTGGCGATCGGGGTCGAGCCCACGAAGGACAGGGCGCGCACCTTGGGATGATCGATCAGCGCCTCGACGGAATCCTTGTCGCCCTGCACCACGTTGAAGACGCCATCCGGCAGGCCCGCCTGCTTGAGCAGGTCCGCCATCATCAGCGAGGCGCTGGGGTCCAGCGGGCTCGGCTTGAGCACGAAGCTGTTGCCTGCCGCGATGGCGACCGGGAACATCCACATCGGCACCATCACCGGGAAGTTGAACGGCGTGATGCCGGCGACGACGCCCAGCGGCTGGCGCATCGTCCAGTTGTCGATGCCGGTGCTGACCTGGTCGGTGAAGTCACCCTTGAGCAGCTGCGGGATGCCGCAGGCGAATTCGACGATATCGATGCCGCGTGCCACTTCGCCCTGGGCGTCGGTGAACACCTTGCCGTGCTCGCGGGTGATCGCCTCCGCCAGCTCGTCCTTGTGCTCGTTGAGCAGCGCGAGGAACTTGAACATCACTCGGGCACGGCGAATCGGCGGCGTGTCGGCCCAGGCCGGGAAAGCGGCGTCGGCAGCAGCCACGGCGGCATCGACATCACTGTTGCGGGCTAGTGCGACCTGGCCGGTCACCTTGCCGGTGGCCGGATTGAAGACATCCTGAGTGGCGCTGGAATCGCCTCGGGTCACCTGGCCGTTGATGAAATGCTGGATAGCGTTGGCTGCTGTCGTCATGGTGCTGATCTCCGCTGGCGGTGTTTTATAGGAATAAGCCTGTGTAATGCACATGTCTGGCGCTGAAGGTCCTTCGCCTGGTCAATGACGAACGAGGACATGCCATCAGCAGGTGTTCATGAAATTACGCCGCCACGCGCAGGGTGCAATTGAGTAATTCTTGGGTGAGATATAACGATTGCTGATATCCGATTTCGCTCAGAAATTTCTCCGCTTCCCCCGAGAACCAGAGCAACAGTTAAGCGTTTATAATCAATCAGTTACAATGAAAAAGAAGGAAGGTGTTTCGACAGCGGCAGGCGCTTCGATCACGAGGCCTGTCCCGGGTGAACACGGCTTACCGCGACCAATGGCCAATAGGTGGCAGAGAACGCATTCAGGCCACAATGCGTGATGCAGGGCCAGCAGCACGTCTCTCGCCGGCCGGAAAATGCCAAACACATGGATGTCACTGATGCAGGATCTGTCCCGACTCAATGCCTTTGTCACCGTGGCGCGCACCGGCAGCGTGTCGCGAGCGGCGCAGGCGCTGCACCTCACCCAGCCCGCGATCAGCCTCAAGCTCAAGCAATTGCAGGAAGGCCTGGGATTGAGCCTGTTCGAGCGTCACCCCCATGGCCTGTTGTTGACGGCCGATGGACAGGCCTTGCTGCCCAGTGCCGAGAAGACCCTGGCCAGCGCACGTGGCTTCGAGCAGGCCGCCGCGGCACTGCACAGCACAGTGCGCGGCAAGCTGCGCATCGGCACCATCGTCGACCCGGAATTCATCCGTCTGGGCAGCTTGCTGCGCCATCTGCTGGAACGCGCACCCAATCTGGAAACGGAACTCCACCACGGCATGAGCGGCTGCGTCCTCAAGGCCCTGCGCCAGAATGAGCTGGAAATTGGCTTCTACCTCGCTCCCCCCGGAGAAGGCCCACGCGATGACTCCCTCTGTTATCGCGAGCTGGCATTCTTCGACTATTTCATTCTCGCCCCCAGCGGCTGGTCAGCGCGCCTGACGGAGACTGACTGGCCCTCCCTGGCCGCCCTGCCGTGGATCGTGACGCCGGAGAATTCCGTTCACTCACGCCTGCTGGCGCATGCCATGCGCGACAGTCAGTGCACCCCCCATCGCGTCGCGCAGGTGGACCAGGAAGTCTGCATGCTGGACCTGGTGCGCGCCGGCGTCGGACTGACACTGGCCCGCGATGTGTTGGCGCTGGCCGAGCGTCAGGAGCGCGGCCTCAATATCGTTCCGGATACCCGCCTGCCCTGTGCCTTGAGTGTGGTGTGGCGTCACGACAAGCAACACGAACCCTGTGTCGAAGCTGCCCTGAAAAGTCTCGAAGAGGTCTGGCCGTCTGAGTGAAGGAAGGTGGCCTCCAGAGATCGGACAGCAAGCTATATGCTGACCAGAGAGGCTAGTGTGCATTCCGCGTTCTCCCTTCTTGCACTGCCATGCAGCACACTTGATAGCCTCGGAGCTCTGGTGTCAGGGCACGGGGCTACTCCGTTGACGCGGGATGGATTATTCTAGTCGTGATACTGAAAAAGCCGCATGTCCCGCCAGAGGCCGAGGGATGGCCCCTGCTCATGCGCTAGCGAAGTATCCCCAGATGGCAGCACTGTCGAATCACAAGGTAATACAATGATAGATTTCAATAATAAAGGCTTTTTTAAACTCAAACAGAACGATGAATATGCCGAACGCGTCAATGACCTGCTGATCGATGGCGAAGAAATCATTTCAGCCTATAAATCAATGCGTGACGGGGTCGTGTTTACCAACAAGCGCATTATCGCTGTCAATGTTCAAGGATTGACGGGCAGCAAGAAAGACTTCACCTCCCTCCCTTACAAGAAGATTGAAACCTATTCCATCGAAACTTCCGGCACCTTTGATCTTGATTCAGAGCTCACGATCTATTTCTCGGCACTCGGTATGGTGAGATTTGAATTTACCGGCAAGACACGCCTTACCGAAATCTCACAAGTCATCACCACCTATGTGTGTTGACTCCCTGCTGCTTCAGATGTGAATTCCTTTGATCAAACGGGGTTACCCAGATGAGTGACATGTCAGTCGACCAATTCGAAGAAAGCATGAAACGCGAACTCGACAAGTTCGTGCGCAGTACCAACAGAACCGCCAGCTCAACCTCCCGTGAGACCGCTCCTCGCGCGCGTCCTGAAGCACCACGCGCCAGAGAGACCACCACTCCCCTCAAGGGACTGCGTGTGACGCTTGGCGTCAAGCAGAAGCGACTGGCATTGGAAGTGCCCTTCACGGTGCAGACCGACAGCATCTCGCGAATGGAAGCGCGCATCCATGCCGAGAAAGCGGCACGCAAGGCCGGCTGGAAGATCATCAGCCATGTGATCGACTGGAATGATACCGAGCGAGAACCCGACGTTCGCTGATACTTCGGTTACTACGCCTGAGGGGGGACATCGGTTGCGCCACTAGCCCATATCGAGATTACCGAAAGGCAATCACGCCTTGGGCGGCATAGGCTCTGTAGACACACTCACGGTCTAGAGGGGTATGCGCATGAAACACTTCGATTCATTGTTCTCGCTGTTCGCGGCGGTCCTGTTGTCAGCCCTGCTGCCCTTTACTATGGAAAGTGACGCAAGGTCTGCCTCTCACGACCCGCAACCTTTCTCATCCCCTCTGGCAGAAGGCTCGCTCAAGGAAGACGCCGGCGGCGAGACGCCAGACGCGTGAGTCGCCGACACGGGACTATCCCGATAGGGGTCAACTTGCTGTGTAATGCGTATCGTTCGGACAATCGTCGCGATATTTCCCGGGAGCGAACGCTTTTGCACCACTATTTCACTTGAGTAGCCCTAGGTTCTGTACGAAAAGTCGGCTGGTAGGCAGCGGCGTATGCAAGCTACGCATACCATCGCATAAAAGCTACGGGCCAACTTCTCATATCGCGTCGCAATACGACGGAACTCTTTCAGCCAACTGAAAGAGCGCTCCACGATATTTCGCTGACGGTACATGGGTTTATCGAAACCGCGTGGGAAACCTGGCCGGGGTTTCCGCTTCATGTTTCGTTGAGCGATGACCGGCTTGATTCGTACACGGTCGCAGTAACGGTGCAACTCGTCACTGTCATAGCCCTTGTCTGCCACGATGTAGCGGCAACGTTTTCGTGGCCGACCAAGACTTCCTGGTAGATGAACCTTTACCAGAGTGGGCATGAAGTACCGTGTATCCGACTCTTGCCCCGCCGACAGCGTGAAGGCGACGGGCCAGCCAAGGCGATCACAGATCAAATGGATTTTGGTCGTGATGCCGCCACGACTCCGGCCCAACGCATGGTCTAAGGGGTCTTCAGATCCCCCTTTTTGCCTCCACCAGCGGAGGCGCGTGTTGCACGAACGGCGGTTGAGTCGATCATCTAAGTCTCGAGATCCATCAGGCCATCTTCACGAAGCCGAAGTTGAAGCCGCGACAAGACTGCCTCAAAGGTACCGTCATCACGCCATTGTCGGAACCTGGCGTAGACAGTACTCCAAGGGCCATAACGTTCGGGAAGGTCGCGCCACTTGGCGCCAGAACATAGGGCCCAAAAGATGCCGTTCAGTTTCTGTCTGTCGTCTTTCCTGGGCCTGCCCATCGATTGAGCCGGTGAGACAATGTCTTCGATCAACTGCCATTGGCTATCCGAGATTTCGTAGCGTCCTGCCATGCCGCACCTATGCTGGATATGCATGGGTGACATTAGCAAAAATGACTTTTCGTACAAAACCTAACGAGACCTCAAACGCTATCTCTTCAGCACCTGCAGGGCTTCGCACTTGAGCGGCTTATCAGTGAACTATCACCCTCGATGACGCTGTCACTCTCATCGGGTGCTCTCACTGCCGGATCTGGTCTAACAATACCCCATCTTGGTTAAACTTTAGTCTCCTATACCCACCTTACACGCTTAAGCCCATTCCTCAGCCACCCCAAGAACCACGCGGCCTGGCACTTCACTGGCCCTCCTCCTCTCCTATCGTGATCTCATATGAGGCACCAGCTCCTCTTCCCTTCTCTCATTGAAGATTGTATAAAATATAAATCATCCAAATGAGGCGCAGCGTGCCCTCGTTCCGCCACAACAACTCTAAAGGTGTCCCATGAAGCGTGTGCATGTCATTGACTCTCATACTGCCGGTGAGCCGACGCGCCTGGTGCTTGATGGGTTCCCGGCTCTCAGGGGCAGCACTGTAGCCGAGAAACTCATTGATCTACGTGAGAACCACGATGCTTGGCGACGGGCTACCGTTCTTGAGCCGCGTGGGAATGACGTGCTGGTGGGGGCACTATTGTGCGAGGCCACGGCCCCGGACTCCCTGTGCGGGGTCATATTTTTCAATAACAGTGGATACCTGGGCATGTGTGGTCACGCCACGATGGGGTTAGTCGCCTCTCTTGCCCATACAGGAAAGATCACCTCAGGCATTCACAAGATCGACACCCCGGTAGGAACCGTAACGGTGCAACTAGATGAAGATGGCGCGGTTACCGTTCACAACGTGCCCTCATATCGCTTCCGGAAAGAAGTAGAAGTAACGCTTCCGGAGCATGGGATCGTTAAGGGAGATATTGCCTGGGGGGGTAACTGGTTCTTTTTGATCAGCGACCATGGCCAGCAACTCAGCTTGGAAAATGTTGATGCCCTAACAGAATATTCCTGGTCTGTTAGGCAGGCATTGATTCAACAAAATATACAGGGGGAATGTGGCGGCGACATTGATCACATCGAGCTATTTGCAAAAGGAAGTAATTCCGATAGTCGAAATTTTGTACTGTGTCCGGGAAAAGCCTACGACCGCTCACCATGCGGTACTGGGACAAGTGCGAAATTAGCATGCCTTGCGGCTGAAGGTGCACTGTCCCCTGGCCATACTTGGCGGCAGGAAGGTATCTGTGGTGGTATATTTGAAGCTTTCTTTACACAAGAAGGCACTGACCTCATCCCCTCTATCAAAGGCCATGCCTATATCAGTGCAGAAAGTATATTAGTAATTGATGACGATGACCCCTTCGCCTGGGGAATACACCACTAGTGCGGTTTCATACAAACGCATACAACAATACGCCAGCTCTCAAGAGCTCGCATTAAACACCCTTTATAAAATTAGGATAAACAATGAATCATTCCATTTTTACTGGCTGTATCCCGGCTCTCATGACTCCTTGCAACGCAGAACGTCAGCCTGACTTCGACGCACTTGTTGCGAAAGGGCATGCACTGATTGAGGCCGGCATGAGTGGTGTCGTGTATTGCGGTTCCATGGGGGATTGGCCGTTACTGACAGAAGCGCAGCGACAGGAAGGCGTGGCACGACTGGTAGAAGCGGGGATACCGACGATTGTGGGCACTGGCGCAGTCAACTCAAAAGAAGCGGTGTCTCATGCTGCACATGCGCATAAAGTCGGCGCCGCCGGTCTCATGGTCATTCCTCGTGTGTTATCGCGTGGCTCTTCCATTACCGCACAGAAAGCGCATTTCTCGGCCATTCTGGAAGCCGCACCTGACCTTCCGTCCGTGATCTACAACAGCCCTCATTATGGCTTCGAAACGCGCGCTGACTTATTCTTTGATTTGCGCAAAGATCACCAGAATCTGATTGGTTTCAAAGAATTCGGTGGCGCAGAGGCACTCCGCTATGCCGCAGAAAACATTACCTCTCAAGATGAAGATGTGACTCTGATGGTGGGTGTCGATACTGCGGTCTATCATGGCTTCGTCAACTGTGGTGCAACGGGAGCGATTACTGGTATCGGTAACGCACTTCCAAAAGAAGTTCTCAAGATGGTGGAACTTAGCAAGAAGGCCGCCAAGGGAGATGCCACTGCACGCCGCCAGGCCCAGGAACTGGAAGAGGCCCTAAATGTTTTATCCTCTTTCGATGAAGGAGCCGACCTCGTTTTGTATTACAAGCACCTGATGGTCATCAATGGGGATAACGAATACGCCTTACACTTCAATGAGACAGACAAACTGAGTAAATCTCAGCAACGCTATGTAGAGATGCAGTACGACCAGTTCCGCAGCTGGTATGCACATTGGTCAAAGGCAGAAAACCTGGTCTAACTCTCCCCCCTTGCTCCATTCATCATCGGCCCCTCTCGAAAGGGGCCGATGCATCTGTCGTGAGGAGTTGAGCATGCATCCTCTAACGCTAGACGAAGCCCATACGCTGGCCTTGAACGTATTGAGTCGCCACGGGTTCAGCCAGGAACAATCCCAGGCACTGGCCCGTGCCGTTGTCGCTGGCGAGCGTGATGAATGCCGATCGCATGGCCTTTATCGATTGCTCAATTGCATCAAGACACTCGCCGCTGGCAAAGTCAATGCAGAAGCCGCACCGATAATCGACGACATTGCCCCCGGTATCGTCCGAGTCGATGCTCAGGGCGGTTTTTCCCAACTCGCCTTCGAATCAGGCTTGCCATTACTCGCCTCCAAGGCTCGGACACAGGGTATCGCGGCAATGGCGATCAATCACTGCGTCCATTTCTCTGCCCTGTGGATAGAGATAGAAGCCATTACCGGCCACGGGTTAGTCGGGCTTGCCTGCAACCCAAGCCATGCGTGGGTCGCCCCGGCGGGTGGAATCTTACCGGTACTTGGCACCAACCCGCTGGCCTTTGGCTGGCCTCGCGCTGCCAGCCCACCTTACCTCTTCGACTTTGCTACCAGTGCCATCGCGCGAGGGGATATCGAGCTACATCGGCGAGAGAACAAGGCATTGCCTGAAGGCTGGGGAATTGATCGTTGTGGCCATCCCTCTCGCGACCCTGAAGCCGTGCTGGAAGGCGCTATGTTGACGTTCGGCGGCCATAAGGGATCTGCCCTGTCCACCATGATTGAATTGATTGCAGGCCCGTTGATCGGCGACCTGACCAGTGCCCAGTCACTCAAGCATGATGCAGGGGCAGGAGGCTCCCCGTACCACGGAGAGCTACTGATCGCCATGGATCCGAAGCGCTTCCTTGGCGAGAGGACGGAACACTTCCTCCAGCAAGCCGAAGAGGTGTTCACCTCCATTACATCACAAGGTGCACGCCTCCCCTCACAGCGGCGTTACGAGGCACGCGAACGCTCTCAGCGCGAGGGTGTCTGGCTACCTGACCATCTTTATCAAGAACTATCATCATTACTGTAAAGATTTCCCCCTCTTACTACTACGGAGATTTAATATGCTATTGGAAGGAAAGATGCTAATCGGTCAATCCGCGATACTGGGCGACCAAGCCCCTATTTATGCCATCAACCCTGCTGACAATCAGCAACTCAGTCCCGCTTATCCAGGCGGTAAGTCATCCGATGTCAACAAGGCATGCCTGTTGGCAAGCGACGCTTTTGAGGTTTATCGCTCAACGTCGATCGAGAAACGCGCGCAGTTCCTGGAATGTATTGCCGAAGAGATCGAGTTGCTCGGTGAGCATCTCACTCAACGTGCTCTTCAAGAAACAGGGCTCCCGTCAGCACGCCTTGAGGGAGAGCGTGGAAGGACTTGCGGTCAACTTCACCTGTTTGCCAATACGCTTCGTACCGGGGAATGGCTCGATGTGCGGATTGATCCAGCACAGCCAGAGCGGGCTCCCTTGCCTCGTGCAGATCTTCGACAGCAGCAGATTCCACTGGGGCCAGTCGCTGTATTTGGCGCCAGCAACTTCCCACTGGCCTTCTCTGTCGCAGGGGGAGATACGGCGTCAGCACTCACAGCAGGCTGCCCGGTGATTGTGAAAGCACACTCTGCTCACCCCGGCACCAGTGAATTGGTCGGTCGGGCTATTCAAAAGGCAGTGAAACGCTGCGAGCTGCCTGAGGGCGTCTTCTCCCTGATATTTGGGTCAGGACGTGAAGTGGGCCAAGCGCTAGTGAAGCACCCAGAGATTCAAGCCGTCGGGTTCACCGGCTCGCGTAGTGGTGGCACCGCCCTACTGAACCATGCCCAAGCGCGTCCGCAGCCCATCCCCGTCTATGCAGAGATGAGCTCAATCAACCCCGTCATCTTGATGCCATCGGCACTTGAATGTCGCGCCGAGTCTCTGGGCGCAGCATTTATCGCCTCGCTGAACATGGGAGCAGGACAATTTTGCACCAACCCGGGCCTTCTGATCGCCCGACGTGGGGCTTCCCTGGAGGCCTTTATCGGTGCAGCACGCCAAGCCGTAGAGCAAAGCGCCTCCCAAACGATGCTGACCCCAGGCATCCATGACGCCTATGTAAAGAGTGTCGACGCACTAAAGCGCAATGACAAGGCACGCGAAATCGCTCGTGGCGCCCAAGGCGAGGCAGCGAATCAATGTCGCACTGGCTTATTTGTGACCACTGCGACAGATTTCTTGCAGGACACCTCACTACAAGCCGAAATCTTTGGCGCGACTGCGCTTATCGTAGCGTGCGACAGTGATGAGGAAATTCGAAGCGTTCTCAAAGGTCTGGAAGGCCAGCTGACAGCAACCCTTCAGATGGACGAAGCCGACTATGCTCTCGCCTCAAGCCTACTCCCGATATTGGAACGAAAAGCCGGCCGCATCCTAGCCAACGCTTGGCCAACAGGCGTAGAGGTCTGCGATGCCATGGTGCATGGCGGCCCCTATCCGGCGACATCCGATGGCCGCTCAACGTCTGTTGGCACTGCCGCCATTCAGCGCTTCCTGCGTGCGGTGTGTTATCAAGACCTCCCAGAGGTCTTGCTGTCAGATGCGCTCAAACAGGGGAACCCCCTCTCCCTGAAACGCTTGGTGAATGGCAGCCGCGAACAATGAGCTCACGTGCACTACCGGTGACAGGCCTCGCCGGTAGTGCCCCCCAGGCACACCATGTATGCCTGGGGGGAGGAGCTCAATGGGCGCACCACTCTATCTCGAGGCTTCCACGCAGCTCGACAAATAGACTTCTGGGACTCCTTGTATACAATGTGCAAACTTATATCCGATGACAGGGAGTTCCCATGGCAGCGTTCAAGACTCGAGCTCAACTCGTCGCTGACGACCTGAGAAGCCGCATCCTCAGCGGTGAGTTCAAAGGGGGAACTCAACTGCGACAGGATGCACTGGCCAGCGATTACAGTGTCAGTCGCATTCCTGTCCGCGAGGCGTTGCTCACCTTGGAAGCCGAAGGGCTTGTAGAATTCCATGCTCACCGTGGTGCTTTCACCACGGAGCTCTCCATCGCCAAGATTCGAGAATTATTTGACCTAAGAATATTGCTGGAGACTTACGTACTCCGCCACTCTATCGATCATTTGACAGCGCAAGATTTAGATAAGGCGGAGGCAATTCTCAATAAATACGATGAGGCCTTGGACGCCCGCGGAGAGATCGATAATTGGAGCGAATACAATTTTGCTTTCCACCAAACGCTATATGCGCCCGCCAACTTGCCAGAAACGATGGCGCTGATCAGTCACCTCAATACCAAGTCCGATCGCTACATTCGTATGCAGCTGCTGTATACCCAAGAGATCGAAAAAGCAGAGCGCGAGCATCACGCACTCTTGGAATTCGCGCGCCACGGCAAGATCGAAGAGGCTTGCCACCTCTTGGAAGTCCACATCAAGGAGGCCTGCGATGGCATTATTACGCTTCTGGAGAATCGCACGCTCCCCGAGGAACGCCTCTAACCTGCCCCCCTCGCAGCGGGGCGCTGATACGCTGTCTCGGCGGGCCCTTTCAAATAGCGAAGCCCCCCTCCTGCCGCCCCGCGCAACCCGCCGGATAGGAGGCAAACGTGCGCGATCTCTGCCCGTCCTCTTTACCGTTTTCTTATCCGGCCTTAGATGTCGGGTCCGATGCCAGCCGCTGATCATGAGTACGCTTCGCCAAGTGGACAGGGGCCGATAAAACCAGGTACCTGAGGGCCCAAGCGCATGCCTAACGGATGCGCTATCGCTTCATGAATCGCAGACGAATGCCTGCCGCCATGCTCAGTCAGGCCTGCCCAAGCCTAAACGCCCCCCCCGATGACTGATACGCCAATGTATCCCAGTTTCCCTTTCGCGTAGCCCACGCCTCCTGCCCCCAGCCTAGCTTCACTCACAGGCTTCTTGCTCCCCCTCACCATGTCATGATTGATACCTCCTCTGCTTGGTGGTGCGGCCAGTCACCTGGCCTTAACGGTCCAATGAGTCATCCCCCATCGGCCCGTTCGTCTTGCCACACAAGAACGGCACGGCCGACGCTCCCTCAGAGACTGCGCAATATCGACGAGCATTCGAGCGACCATGATCGCCTCGTTCAAAGTCGCGCAGGCGTCTAGCCTCCTCCGCCTGCGCCGGGTGATGCGTCCCCGATGGCGCCGAGTCGGGGGCAGCCCTAGCGACACTCCCCCGACTTTAGTCACAGGGTTATTGCTCCGGACGACCCGCTAACATATATTTTATACAATCGACAAAACAACAACACAGGGCAGACATCATGGGCTCGGTAAACCGCACACACGCGGCCGTCACAGCGGGTGACGACATCACGATCGTCGGAGCAGGGATTATCGGCGTGGCCTGCGCCTTGTCACTGGCTCGCAAGGGGAAGAAAGTGACAGTCATTGACCGCCAGCTCCCCGGGTATGGCGCTTCCTGGGGGAATGCCGGTCACATGGCCACCGAGCAAGTCTTCCCGATTGCGGATGCCAGCCTACTGAAAAAAATTCCGGGCATGCTGACAGACCCCATGGGGCCCCTGCGTCTGGATTGGCGACACCTTCCCCGCGCAACCCCCTGGTTCACCCGCCTCTTGTTCAACCTGCGCGCGAGCCCTTACGCCCAGAGCGTAACGGCATTGCGGGTCCTCAATGAATCCAGTCTGAGGGCCTGGCGCGCATTGCTCTCGTCCATCGGGGCGCAGGACCTTCTCAAGGACCATGGCTCGTTCCTGATCCATGAGCATGCCAGCACCCGCCGTGATCTCATGGCCGTCCACGCCCGAATGGCCGCGCAGGGCGTGACCGTCGACCTATGGGAAGGCGCAGCGATCCGTCAACAATTGCCCGCCCTTTCCTCCCGGATACAAGGCGGCTTGTGCTTCCCGGAGACGGGCCATGTCGTCAATCCGTTCACGGTAACCGAGGCGCTCGTTCGCGCAGCGCGGCACACAGGTGTCGAATTTCAGACGCAGGAAATCGTCGGAGGCAAACTGACCTCCAGCGGCGTGGCATTGCGCACGCATGATGCGCAAACGCTGGAAGCGTCCCGGGTACTAATCGCCTGTGGCGCGCATTCCGCCGCACTGACCAAGGCCCTGACGGGCGTCAACGTCCCGCTGGATACCGAACGCGGCTATCACCTGATGCTGCCGAGAGAAGCGGACCGCCTTCCCAGCGCCGTCACATCACTCGAGCGCCGCTTCATCATGACGCCCATGCAAGATGGACTTCGCCTGGCAGGCACCGTCGAATTTGCCGGACTGAAACGACCGCCTAACATGCAACGCGCCTGGCAACTTCACAAGTTGACCGAAGGATTGTTCGAGACTCCCCTCGACACCACGAACGCCACGCCATGGATGGGCTTCCGACCATCACTGCCAGATTCGCTCCCGATTATTGACCAAGTACACAACGGCAGAGTGCTTCTGGCCTTCGGTCATCATCACCTGGGTTTGACGCAAGCCGCGATCACCGCAGAGATGGTCGCCCACCTCGCCAGCACGCGTCAGCCTTCCCTCGCAAGTGCCCTCCCCGAGATGACGCCCTATCGGCTCACTCGCTTTTAATCGCAATAACGACAACAACGCAAAGGAGAGATCATGTCTACCACTACGGGCCCAATACGGCTGCCAACCCTCAGTGAGGTGCTGGCCGTGATGGTCGGATTCATTGCCATCATGTTCCTGAGCATCAATGTGCTCCACCTTCCCATCCAACTGGCACTCTTTGCCTCATGGTTTCTGGTCATGGCGCTGGGGCTTAGGCTCAAGGTCAGTTATGCCAGCATGCAGGAAGGCCTCATCAATGGCATTCATAACGGCATGGAGGCCGTACTGGTCTTGACCACGGTCGGGGCACTGATCGGGACATGGATCGCCGGGGGGATTGTGCCCAGCATCATCTATTACGGGCTAACGGTCATGAATCCGCAGATATTCCTGTTTGCGGCCTTCGTGATCTGCGCACTCACCTCGCTGGCCACCGGCACCTCCTTCGGGACAGTCGGGACAGCCGGGGTGGCCATGATAGGGATCGGCCACAGCTTTGGCATACCGCTGCCGCTTGTCGCCGGTGCGGTGATCTCAGGGGCCTATGTCGGTGATAAGATGTCGCCATTGTCCGATACCACCGTCATGACCGCCTCACTGTGCAAAGTCAGCCTGATCGACCACATTCGCTCGATGATGCTCGTCAGCGCACCCGCGATCGTCATTGCCTCGATCATGTTTCTCATCGTGGGCTTCTTTTATGTGAATGGCGACGTCGATACCTCACGCGCCACCCTCGCCATGCAAGCCCTGGAAGAGCACTTCACGATCAGCCCCTGGTTGCTCTTGCCTGCCGTGGTCATCATCGCGCTGCTGACGCGTAGCTACCCGGCGATTCCAGTCATTACCTTTGGCGCACTCCTGGGGAGCGTCTGTGCCTGGTGGGTGCAAGGGATCAGCCCGGTTGAGGCGATTCAGATCGCCTATGTCGGTAACGCGATGCATTCGGATGTCGAGTTTCTCAACACCCTGCTCAATCGAGGGGGCATTGAATCCATGCTGGGAGTCGTCGTGTTGATTCTCTTCGCACTGGGGCTGGGCGGATTGATGGAGCGTATCGGAATTCTCAAAGCCATCAGTGAAGGCTTCCTACGCTGGGCCAGCACTCCTGGGCGCCTGACGCTCTCTACCATGCTGGGGGGCTTCTTCGGTAACTTCTTCGGCGGAGCAGCCTACGTCTCGTTGATTACCGCCAGCACGATTACCGAGAAAAATTACGATGACCAGGGCATCGACCGGCGTGTCCTGTCACGCAATGCCGAAGCTGGGGGGACTGTCACGACCCCGATGGTGCCCTGGACGGATGGCGGGGTCTTCATGGCGACCACGCTAGGTGTCTCCACACTGTCGTATTTGCCCTTCCTCTGGTATCACATGCTGGTCTTGGCCATCACCTTGTTGTACGGCTACGCCAACATCGCAGTATGGCGCACGACGCCTGGCGCCAATAGCTCCACGCCCCCTGCCGTGATGCCCGCGCCGCAAGCGGCAAGTTGACGCCACTCCCGCCTCTCGCATGTCCTGGCCAGCCTCCTTGAGGCTGGCCTTTTTGACGGCCATCCGCGCCGCGCCTCCCTGACCGCCGGCGGCATTGCGCCTGCCTCGGCGCTCCTCGACCGCTCACGTCTACATCACGGCCCTTATTGAAAGTGAGTTGGGGATTCAAGCGCTTGCGCACTGCCGTAGAGCCACATTTCCCGCGCCACTACACGACAATGCCCCAACCTGGCGACAGGACGGGGCATTGTCATCGTGAAGGGGTTACCCGAGGTGAACTCCCTCTCTGACGGCCCACTGACCGCCAGCGCTAGCGCCGGAAGACCACACTCAGATTGTTCGCCGGCATCTCGACCACATTATCGAGGGTTAGCCCGTTGCGCTCCGCTTCCTCGATGACCGCTTCCAGATCACGCACGCCCCACAGCGGGTTGCGGCGCTTGAGCTGCACGTCAAAGCCTTCGTTGCTCGGCGCCGTGTGCTGACCTTCCCGCTTGTAGGGGCCATAGAGATACAGCACGCCGTCCTTCGGGAGGCGTCGTCCGGCCTGCAACATCAGTTCGGACGTGACCCGCCAGGGCGAGATATGGATCAGATTGATCGCTACCAGCGCATCGCAGGTCACTTCAGGCCACTCGGCCTGCACATCCAGCGTGATCGGCGCCTTGAGGTTGGGCAGTGCGGTCTCGGCACGCCAGTCCGCGATGGATTCCAGCGCCCGCGGGCTGGCATCGCTGGGCTGCCACGCCAGATGAGGCAATCCGTGGGCGAAATGCACGGCGTGCTCGCCGCTGCCACTGGCCAGTTCCAGCACCTGACGCCGCTGTGCCAGCACCTCCCGCAGGACATCGAGAATCACGTCACGATTGCGGGCGACCGCTGGGCTCGCCAGACGCTGACTGTGCGCCACCTCGACATCCTTCAGCGAGGATTGCGACGCTGCGCTGGGCAAGTCATCGGGTAACTCGGGGGTAGCCATGCAGCACTCCTTTCAACCGGGCAAATGACTCAGAACGAATTAAGTGGATAGATCATAACAAAGCGCCGCACCCCTGAGGGGCGCGGCGCTTGAGCAAACAGTGAGTGGATCAGACTCTCTACTGCAGGCTATCTCGTTCCAGCTGCCTGAGACAGGCCATCACGACGATTCCGCTAGCGGGTGCGCGCCACTGTCGAACGTGCGCGCCAGAAATCCAGCACCCGCAGCGGATCGCCCACTTCATGAGCCTTGTGTTGCGCGTTGTGCGCCATGGCCCGCGTCGCATCACGATAACCCAGCAGGCGCTCGAGGGCGGCTGTCCATTCTGCCGGGTCATCCCCCACCAAGAGGCCATCGACACCGTCCTCGATCAGATCCATATAGGGCGCCCGTCGGCTGTAGATGCCCACCCCGCCCATGCGGGTGATATCAAGAAATCGCAGCCAGGAGGCGGCGCGGTTGTCGGAGTTCTCCATCAAGGGTGCTAAACCGATGGCGATCCGACGCCGTGAGCAATAATCCTGAAAGGCCTCCCAGCTGACGGCCTCCATCGTCTTGAGGCGGGGAATATCGCTGAGCGCCAGCGGCAGGTGGCGGCCCATCATCAACTCCACCTCACTATCCGAATGCCGCGTCTGAATATCGCGCAGCACCGGTGCCAGCGTCAGGATGTCCTCACGATGTGCCAAGGTGCCGTGAAAGCCAATACACCAGTCGCTCTGCTCGAGATGATGCAGATCCGGCAGCTTGCCGTTCAGTGGCGGCGCCAACAGGCTGACCCTGGGATGCAGGCTCGCCAGATCAGCCTCCAGCTGCTCGCTGACCACGACGATCTCATCCGCCAGCGCGAACAATCGCTGCTGCAGTTGGGCAGCTTCAGCCTCAGAGCCTGTTTCAGGGGTGGAATTGCCCTGCTCCGCTGCCAACGGCTCAGGCGAATACAGATGATCGACGAGGTAGCAGATACGACCGAGTTGTTCACGGTGTGCTTCCAGTATCTCGATCCATTCACGCCCCAGGCTACGCGCGATCAGCAGGCAAGCACCGGTAAGACGCGCCTGGGCAAGCTTGGGGGAGAACTTCCAGCGGCGGGTTTCAAAACGCTCGACACGTGTGCCTTCCTTGCGCAACGCGGCCATGGCAGGCAGGAAGAAGTAGATATCTTCCAGCGCCTGGGCTTCATCACTGAGTACGATCCAACGAGGAGTGGTCGGGAAGGCGGTCATGTCAGTCTCCTTTACTCGAGGCATTCATGGTCCCGGCACGTTCGGCGTTACCGCCAAACAAGCGCGAGCGAGAGCACACATTGACTCTGGGACGCTTACTTTGAGCTTAATGATTTCTGGGCATCACACCACTCAAATTTTGCTGGTGTGTAGCGGATGTAATCAACGTGTTACCTGCGTTGGGCGCTGAATCGCGGCTGGCAGCGCCCGATTGGACGGCCCCAGGTCCAGAAACGACAAGGCCCGCAGGGGTAGCTGCGGGCCTTGTGGGTTGATGAACTCGAGCGAATCAAGTCATTTGTCCTGCGTGAAGCTGAATCTCATCACGCCACACGTATCAGTTCGCGGCGGTCTTCACCGCGTGCCGTGGCACGGCGTACATCCTCCAGGCGCTTGAGCAGGTACTGGCCATAGCCGGTCTTGTTGAGACGCTGGCCGAGCGCAAACATCTCATCGTCATCGATCCAGCCATTGCCCCAGGCGATCTCTTCCAGACACGCGATCTTGAGCCCCTGGCGATGCTCGATAGTCTGCACGTACTTTCCAGCCTCCAGCAGGCTGTCATGCGTGCCGGTGTCCAGCCAGGCGAAGCCACGCCCCAGGCGCTCGACATGCAGGTCGCCCCGCTCCAGATAGGCATTGTTGATGCAAGTAATTTCCAGCTCCCCCCGAGAGGAAGGCTTGACGCGCCTGGCGATCTCCACGACATCGTTGTCGTAGAAATAAAGGCCGGTCACCGCGAAGGGCGAACGAGGATGGACAGGCTTTTCTTCGATGGAAAGCGCCTTGCCCTGCTCGTCGAACTCCACCACGCCAAAGCGCTCCGGGTCCTGCACCAGGTAACCGAAGACGGTCGCCCCCGTGGCGCGGGACGCGGCGTGCTTGAGCTGACCCGTGAAGTTGGGGCCATGAAAGATATTGTCCCCCAGCACCAGGCAGACATCATCATCACCGATGAAGTCCTCGGCGATCAGGAAGGCCTGAGCCAGCCCATCCGGGCTAGGCTGCACGGCATATTCAAAGCGAACGCCATATTGCTCACCACTGCCCAGCAGCTGCTGATACTGCGGCAAGTCCTCAGGCGTCGAGATGATCATGATGTCCTGGATACCGGCCAACATCAGGACCGAGGCGGGATAGAAGATCATCGGCTTGTCGTAGATAGGCAGCAACTGCTTTGAAACGCCTAACGTGATCGGGTGCAAGCGAGTGCCGGAGCCCCCCGCGAGAATGATGCCTTTCCGTGCCATGTTACGCTCCCTGTCCCTGCTGAATTTCCGCTGTCGTCGCGGATCAGTCAGTGCCTACGCTCACTAACCCAGTGAACTGACAAGCTCACTAGGCTCCCTGACGCAGCATCTGATTTAGCTCATAGCGTAAACAGCACGAAGGACGCCTGCAGCATGGTTTTCGCCGCAATATTGCGCATTTTACTGCTATTTATAATGCTTATCAAAATATCACCAAATCAATATATATAGCTCAGAGCCGAGCAAGGCAGGAGCATGATGAGACTCATGCCAATAGACGCCAGGCCATTGAGTCACTTCAGCTCCTACACGTTGCCCAGATCAGATCTCGGCTCCCAGACGCTCTCCCTGATAGCGGCCATCACGAATCCGCTGCCACCATTCAGGATTATCCAGATACCACTGAACCGTCTTGCGTAGCCCCGACTCGAAGGTCTCCTGGGGCCGCCACCCCAGATCACGCGCTATCTTGTCGGCATCGATGGCATAACGCAGATCATGCCCGGGCCTGTCGGTCACGAAGGTGATCAGGTCACGGTAATGGGCGAGGCCATCAGGCTTTTGCGGCACCAAAGCTTCCAACGTCTCACAGATCAGGCGTACCACATCGATATTGCGTTGCTCGTTATGCCCGCCGATGTTGTAGCTCTCCCCTAGTGGCGCCTCGCGCGCCACCTTGATCAAGGCACGCGCGTGATCCTCGACGTACAGCCAATCGCGCACCTGATGGCCATTGCCATAGACCGGCAGCGGCTTGCCCGCCAGGGCATTGAGGATGGTCAGGGGGATCAGCTTCTCAGGGAAGTGATAAGGGCCATAATTGTTCGAGCAGTTGGTCATCACTGTCGGTAGACCGAACGTCCGCTGCCAGGCTCTCACCAGATGGTCCGACCCCGCCTTGCTGGCCGAATAGGGAGAACTCGGTGCATAGGGTGTCTGCTCCGTGAAGCCGGGGTCATCCTCAGCAAGGTCACCAAACACCTCATCGGTCGAGATGTGATGGAAACGGAACGTGTCAGCCTTGGCAGGATTCACCAATGCCAATTGCTTCCAGTAACGGCGTGACGCCTCCAGCAACCGGCAGGTGCCCATGACATTGGTTTCGATGAAGGCCTCCGGCCCATCGATGGAGCGATCGACATGGCTCTCGGCGGCAAGGTGCATGACGATATCCGGCTGATGCAAATTGAAGATTCGTGCCAACCCATCAGCATCACAGATATCCGCATGCTCGAAGGTATACCGTGGGTGCTCACTGACGGACTCCAGCGAATCCAGATTGCCGGCATAGGTCAACTTGTCCAAGTTGACCACTTCATGTGACGTCGAACTGATCAGCTCACGCACCACGGCAGAGCCGATGAACCCGGCACCGCCGGTAATCAGGAACTTCATACTTCACCTCAGCCACGCACTCGGCGTAGAAAGAAAATGTGAGAGTGCTGACAGAATTGGCAGCATCCCGATCAAGTCTCAATATAGCGCTGACCGTTGCTATATATCCTCGAATAATACTGGATTCTAGCCTATCCCTAGCCCGAATAGCCTGAGCCCAACACACTGAAATTACTCCATCAAAAATTACAACCACAGCATGAGCTGTCTTTCATGTATTGGGGATAAAAGCCCTACACATGTATGATATGCTTGGCAGGAATAAAAGCAGGCTATCGATAAGCCCCTTGAGTTATGTTGCTCTCCTCTCGTAATAACTCATATCCGACCAGAACAAGGCACATCTCTCCTTCCCTGCAAGGCCTGATGCTTTTTGCCGTGCCCGCTCTGCCATGACCTGCGTGGCGGCTGGGTCAGCCAGCAATTGCTCCAGCGCTACCCGCCACTCGCTGGGGTCGTCCCCCACCAACAGCCCATCGATACCATGCTCAACGATCCCGGTGTACGGCGCCCGACGGCTGTAGATACCAACACCACCCATCGCGGCGATATCGAGAAACTTGATCCACGACTTGCCACGATTGAACGGCGTCTCCAGAAGCGGTGCGAGCCCGATCTGGATGCGGCGTGTCGTCTGATACTGTTGAAAGGCCTTCCAGGGCAGCGCCTCCGGAGTCTCCAACCCTCCAATCCCGGAAAGTGATTCCGGCACATGCCGCCCCATCATGATCTCGAGACGTACCTGGGGATGTGATTCCATCACTGGCGTGAGTGCCGGGGCCAGATGCGCGATATCATCACGATGCGCACGGGTGCCGTGGTAGCCGATGGTCCAGTCAGACTGTGTGAAATCGGCCAGCTCAGTTGCTGACGCCAGCAATGGCGGTGTCAACAGTGAGACATTGGCGTGCTCTCGCACAAGCTGGGCCACCAGCGCCTCACAACAGGCCACCACCTCATCCGCGAGCGCAAGCAGTGCGGGCTGACGCATCGCCAAGCCGCTCAAACGCGCCACATAGGCGGCAGGCAAGCCATCGGTACGGGTCACGGCACCAAGATCATCATCGATCAGATAGACGATACGCCCGAAGCGATCACGATGACGTTCGAGCAGACGCACCCAGCGCTCGCCCAGAGAGCGCACGATCAGCAGATTGGCGCCCGCCAGGCGCCGCAATGCCCATCGCGTCGGCAGATGGTAGCGGCGGGTGTCGAAACGCTCGACGATGGCCCCCTGCTGGCGAAGAGCAGGTGCGGCTGACTCAAGAAAGTAGATATCTTCGGTGGGTCGAGCACCATCGCTGAGAACGACCCACCGCACACCTGCTAAGAGTGAAGCTTCAGCCGACATCAGGACGGGTCCTGCGCACGCGAGGAGTCACGTGTCACGACATGCCAGGAAGACTCGACACCACGCGCTGCGGCACGCTTGTCATCCCGCGCCCGCTCCGCCTTGAGCACACGATACTGCAGGCGATTGAGCCATTCGCCGCCCAGCCCCGGCAACGGCAGGAAGGGCGTCGTGCGACTCATTCCCCACAGCGCCAGACGCGAACTGCCCGCCTCGGCAGGACCACGGCCGTGCATGCCGAAGGTATCCGCGATCAACAGCGTGTTGGCAGGCACCTTGAACAGCGTGGGCGCATTGAGACCGAAGCGAGCCAGTGCGCCTTCCTCGACCCGGAAGGACCCTCGCTGGGTATAGCGATTGGCATGCTCACGCGCCGTCAGGCTCATGTGATATTCCCAATCCAGTCGACCCTTGTTCAACTGCGTGGACTGAGGCACGAACATGAAAGGCCCGTTGCGCTCGCTCACCTCCTCTAGGTAAAGCCAGTACTTCATGGTCGGCTGGAAGGTATCCACGTGCAGGGACTTCTGTGGATCGGCCTCATCACTCACACGGGCTCCATTGAACACCTTCTCGAGATGCACGATGGGCAGGCGACGATGGCCGGCGCAGAAACGCAGTAGACGCTTGAGCTGTGGGTCAGCCAGCACTTGCCGAGCCACCGGCAGCTCGCTCAGGGTCTCCGGGTCCAGCACTACACGATGCGTTCGGGTGTCCCCTTGACAACATTCACGCACCTCACCGGGACCGTGATCATGCACGGTTTCAAGTTCTGCCTTGAGCCGCGCGAACAGCTCTGGCGACAGGAAGTTCTGCTTGAGCAGGTAGCCATCACGCAGATAGGCCTCACGCTCCCCTCTCGGCACGCCGCGACTGAGCATGGCCATGCGCCAGCGCATGATCCGAGACGCCGTCTTCACCCGCCAGACGTGCAGCCCGCGGCGATTCAAACGCTCACTCCCGATCAGCGGATTGGCGATGAAGGACTTGGCACCGGTGAATAGCGCAAGACCCCACAAGGGAGCCTTGAGCAGAAATCGTGAACGGGACATGGCGTTCCTTGCGAGACGATGTTCAATAGGCAGCTACAGGCATGACGGGACGGCACTCTGCTCAGCGTAACGAAAAGTCTTCGTGGACGAGAGTCAGGTTGGGGTTATATGCCGGATCATTATCCAGCTGCTCTGCCCAGGTAGTGCGCATGTACTCACATTCAGAGAGCCAGCGCGCTCGCTTCTTCGGCGTATCATCAGCCCCCCTCGAGATGGATTCGTGATGATACAGCTCTGCGTAAGGTGTCCATAGATTACGGTAGCCTGCCTCACGAACTTTAAGGCACAGGTCAACGTCATTGTAAGCAACCGCCAGATGCTCCTCATTCAGTCCATTGACTTCCTCAAAGACAGAGCGACGCAATAGCAGGCATGCGGCTGTCACCGCAGAGAGATTCTGAGTCGCTTTCAAACGACCTTGGAACCCATCCTCATGACGCTGGAAGAAACGGTGTGCATGCCCGGCAATACTACCGAGGCCGAGTATCACGCCAGCATGCTGAATGGTCTCGTTTGGGTAATAGAGCTTGGCACCAACGCAGCCAATATCATTACGGCAGGCTTGGGATACCATCTCGCTCAACCACTCGCCATTGACAGGTTCGATATCGTTATTGATCAAACCAATAATGTCACCGCGAGCTTCACGAGCACCGTAATTGTTAATCCCCGAGTAATTGAAGGGATGGTTCCAGCGCAGTATACGTACGCGCGCGTCCCGTTCGCATACATCGCGCATATATTCAAGCGTCAATGGGCAGCTGCTCTGGTTATCGAGAATCAGCAACTCGAAATTCCGATACGTGGTGTGTGCCAAAATAGCATTCACACACGGCTTGAGAATTTCGACACCATCCCGGGTAGGGACAAGCAAGGAGACAAGCGGCGCAGGATCGGGAAGCTCCCAGCGTACCCTGACTATCCCGTTCGCTTCCTTGGGGGACACGGCATCATCAAGGAGCGCACCCTTAACTGCGGTGGCAGCCAAGGAGTGCCGCTCCAGGTAACGCTGCACTCGATTCAGATGAGCATACTCACCATTTTGCGACTCCGTCCCGCGAAGTTGATGATTATCATCACGGACATGCAGCAGGATGCGCGGTACACGAATAACAGATGACAGCGGATCAAGATCAGCCAAGTACATCAATTCCAGGCCCATTGTATGAATCATATCGACTGCATCATGTGAAAATTCAGGAAGCCTCGGCATTGAGCTGCGAACTTCCTCCCAGCAAGTGGGTGACCAAAGGGCAAGGTGTCCAAGATAAGGTGTCGATAGCAGCAAATCCGGATTCCATTCCGGTTTGAAATTCGGCGAGTGACGATCTCCCTGATCATCCAGACAATCCTCATCACAATAAACCATGCTTGCACCTGATTCAGAGCGCACTGTTGCTGCAAATACAGACAAGGCGTCAGGTGAAAGCATGCCTCCAACGGCTATGAGGCCTTTCCATTCGTTCCGCCGTCCCGCATCGCCCATTGCTACATGCCACCCTTCCAAGGTTGATGCACGGTCTTTCTGATCACAATGGATCAAACGCATGCGGTCATCCTGATCGCAAAATGATGCAAGCCAATGACGTTGCTCTGGGGGCAACCCGACAGCCAACACGTCCAACTGCCACTGAGCGTACGTTTGCGCAATGAAACTGTTCAGGGTGCTGGCAATGGCGTCTTGTAAATGAAATTTAGTCACTGGTAGCACAAGAGAAAAAACCTCATCTTTTGCCCTGCCAACATTACGGGAAGTTATTGCAGGAGAAGACACGGCACTTTTCGATGTCATGGATTCAATAGTATCGATCCACTGACGGTAATTATGCTTCGAGCTCAGGCTGACAAAGGTGCTGTCATAATGGCGAAGTGCCAAGCACCGCCAAGGTTCGCCACCGCGACGTGCTTCTTGTTTGAGTGCTTTGCTGACGTCTGAGTGCTTCTGCCCACGAAAGTGACGATGGGCAGTCACCAACCGCTGAATCAGGCGATCCTTGGCAAATCTCGGAGTTAACCACACAAGGCGGAAATGCTTGAGACGAAAGTTGCCCACAGTATTGATAGGACACAGGGAGATACTGCGTACACCGCCAGGCACCCAGCACATACGACGTGTTACTTTGCCTGCTCGTAACGGTAGTTCGACCTCATACGAACCATGCCTCGTCACAAGCGTAAGGATCGCAACCGCTCCTGTCACTGAACGATCCATGTCGATTTCGATCATGTTCCAACCGGGAAGTGGCATGGACCCTTTCCAAAGAAAAGACGCTGCGCTGGAGGTAGTGCGCCACTCGCCCCCTTCCAGAGCCTCGATACCAGAATGCACCCGTAGATAACGGGGCACGCGAATATGCAATGGAAAAGATAACAGGGTGGGCACTTTACTAGTACGAGACTGAAACTGTGAACTTTCCAGATACAATGGTGTAGACAAAGCACTCACCTGACTATCGATTCGTGGGCCAGCAAAGCTGATAATTGTAAGGTACAAGGTTGTGGCAACCTATAAGATTACCTTGAATCCCTCATGAGTGCTATGCGAAGACTGCAACCGACTCCAAGGGCAATCCTGCGCGGTCTTTCTCAGACAAAATCGGTACCTGGTTGGCGGAAAGAGGCCATGAAATGCCAACGCGTGCATCATCCCATTTCAATGAGTGCTCATCATGGGGCGCATAGTAATCTGTACACTTATAATGAAACTCAGCCGTTTCACTGATCACATAAAACCCATGTGCGAAGCCGGGAGGCACCCATAACATCTGGCGATTTTTATCGCTCAGTACAACACCCACCCACGCACCAAAGGTATCGCTATGCTGGCGTAAATCAACCGCCACATCAAAAACCTCACCTTGGGTGACCTGAATCAGTTTTCCTTGAGGATTTTGAAGCTGAAAATGCAACCCACGAAGGACACCATGGCGAGAACGACTATGATTATCCTGAACAAATATATACTCACCACAATGCTTCGTGAATTCGGTGTGGCGAAATGTCTCCATAAAAAAACCCCGTTCATCTCCATGAACTTTGGGAGTAATCAGTACAACATCAGGAATGCTCAAGCATTCAAATTCCATACCCACCTCTAAAAAGTTTTCAATGACATGACTCAGAGTAAATTAGATATCGATACAACAAATAAAACATAACACTCATTAATAGAATATACAGTCGACCTACAGGGCATGATTATCACGATGACCGTCAGCTAATATTTTCAGCAAATACTGCCCGTAGCCAGTCTTTCTCAGAGCGGTAGCTTGGGACTCCAACTGCGAATCAGTAATCCAGCCATTGTTCCAGGCGATCTCCTCCAAGCAAGCAATTTTCAATCCTTGACGATGTTCAATTGTCTGCACATACTGGCTAGCATCTAGCAAGCTGTCATGGGTGCCTGTATCCAGCCATGCAAAACCTCTCCCTAAACGCTCAACACAGAGATCGCCGCGTTGTAGGTAAGCATTATTGACACATGTGATTTCAAGCTCACCTCGTGATGAGGGCATAACGGACCGAGCAATCTCCACCACGTCGTTATCATAAAAGTAAAGCCCGGTAACAGCATAAGGTGACTTGGCCTGAGCCGGTTTTTCCTCTATCGAAATTGCCTTGCCGTGATCGTCAAACTCGACCACACCAAATCGCTCAGGATCATGTACCAGATACCCGAATACCGTCGCACCCGACTTCTTCTGGGAAGCGCGCTTCAACTGATCTGAAAAATGCTGACCATGGAAGATATTATCTCCCAGTACGAGACAGACAGAGTCGCTGCCGATAAAATCAGCCCCAATGATGAATGCCTGGGCCAATCCATCGGGAGATGACTGAACCTTGTATTCCAAACGCACCCCGTACTGCGAACCACTCCCCAGCAATGCCTGATACTGGGGTAAATCCTCTGGTGTCGAAATGATGAGAATCTCTCTGATCCCTGCCAGCATCAATACAGAAATCGGATAAAAGATCATAGGCTTGTCATAAATGGGCAACAGTTGCTTGGATATGCCCAGAGTAATAGGGTGCAACCGAGTACCAGTTCCACCAGCAAGAATAATTCCCTTACGTGTCATGAAAACCTCACATCAGTTCTTTGAAGCATTATCCAAGGCAGGTAAGTCATGTTCAGACTAAGCATCGGATAGAATATCACTACTACCGTTAGGGTATTTTTTTTCAAGCAATTCGTTCAGCGTCAATATCAACTGGGAATCCCAAGCCGGTAGTGAAAGCCCAAGTTCAGTTTCAAGTTTTTGAGATGATAATCGAGAGTTCAATGGACGACGAGCAGGAGTCGGATAATCTTGGGTTGAAATGCCTTCCACATTACCAGGATCTATCTTGAGTGCAATGCCCTTAGAAATTGCATGACGAAATATGGCTTGTGCAAAACCATGCCAGCTGGTGCTACCACCTGTAGTAAGATGATAAAGCCCAGTTGGGATCTGCTGCCGAATGGCCTCAGATGTTACCTGTGCAATCAACTTGGCAGGGGTTGGCGCCCCTATCTGATCATTCACCACCCTTAGACTATCGCGCTTCACTCCCAAGCGAAGCATGGTACGCATGAAATTATTCCCATGCGCAGCATATACCCAGCTGGTACGAAATATCCAATGTCGACAATGGCTGCTCAAGACAGACTCATCACCTGCTAGCTTGGATCTTCCATAGACTGAAAGTGGGCTTACATCACTCTCTTCCGTACAAGGATTATTCCCCGTTCCCGGATACACATAGTCTGATGAATAATGTATAAGAATTGCGCCCCTCTCACTTGCTTTTTTGGCCAGTAAAGATGGCAGTGATGCATTGATTAACATTGCACTGTCCACTTCCACTTCCGCCTTATCCACTGCTGTATAGGCAGCTGCATTCAAGATAATATCTGGTTGATAGAGATCAATACATTTAGAGACCTCAAACAAGTCCCCTACATCCAGATCTTCACGAGTGGGAGCGTATACTTGGCCGATATCGGCTAAAGCATATTGTAACTCTACTCCTAATTGTCCTGCCCCACCCAGTAGAAGAACTTTTATTGGAGCACCAGATTTCATAAGATCCCCAAATAAGTTTTGGTAGACGAAGGCAATATCCATAAATAAAAATTTAGAAATCACAATAATAGGTATACGAAAATTATAATAGAGTTTGATGTCAAAAAGATGACATACTTAGCATTAATTGCTGGTGCCATTTCAAGACCCCCAAGTTATTTAACGAAGCCTCAGTATCATTTACCATTTTATCGCTAACTTTTTCAATATCAGCATTGTCTAGTCGAGATACTTTTTCATCAATCATATCAGCTAGAGAGTACTGAATACCAGGTACCTGTAACAAGAACCTGGCATTTGATTGAACAACGAGATAATCTGGCGAGATAGAACTGACGATGTCTTGATCGATGCTGCCAGCAGTATGAACAAACACTACTCTCTTGAAAATACGACTAATATAATGAAACATGGAATTAGTCGAGGAAGAGCCAAAAATCAAGCAAGTACACGCACACAGTGCTTCAGGATAACTAATGACTAACAATCTACCGAAATTTGGCAAGCCATTATCGTAGACTCGATGCTTCAGATAACTAAATGACTTCAACATATCAACATTACACACTCGACGAGGAGTAAGCTTGTTCCCAAGGTCCCCCCCCATACTTCTTGAAGTATAACGATCTTTTGAAAAGAGGCTTTCAACCTTATCCCGAGGAAGCCCCAGCTCTACAGCAAGCTCAATAGTAGCCTTCATCGCGCCTCGTTGTGTCCAATGACTGTCAGTACGGATATAGGCATCATCCCCCAATGCAAGCAATGCAGCCTCAGGATGTACAACGTGCATTGCTTCGGAGAGCGTTAGTAACTGATTGATCGGCCGCTTACCATCCTGCACTGCTGTATGGTAGCGGGGTCCCATTACCGATTCCTTGGCAGGGGCGATCAACATTGACCATCGACATCCATAATCATTTGCTATTTTGGCAACTCCTTGAAAATAGGCTCTCCAGCGCTCTATACCATACTCTGTCAAGAGCATACGCCCACGATACTGATCGACGCTACCATTAGTATCATTATCCAGGAATAACCAACCTTCACGTCCCTCAATCACTTTGAGTGCACCGGTATCACATTGCTCTGCTTCGCACTTAACAGTCTGCAAAGGCCAACGGCAGTCATCAATCAACAACTCTAGATAAAAACGGGTAACTCTCGTTGGTATGGTAAAGCGAAAACCACATTTGCTCTGTGGGTGAGAATCATCGACTTCATGCAATAGCTTACTTATTACATCGGGTCGTTTGATTTCTAGGGGATGACAGACCTCAAACTGATCTTCCCAGCGAGCAATTATTCGTACCTTTGAAATGGTGGAAGCTATATCTTTGCGCAATAGCACCCAGCCCTGGACCACACGCCCACCCGGCAAGAACTGGGAGCCATGTTCTTTTGAAGGATAGTCCAATGTCCAACGATAAGGGGTGGGATCATCACCAAATCCCATCCTTTTAACAACGCGACGACCAAGTACACGCATAAGGTTCACCACGTCGGTTTTGCTCACATTAGATGACTCAAATTTCTCAACAGCGGCTTTCTCTATACTACCAACACTCATCTTCAGATGAGGTGCGATCTGTGCTGCGAGGGTACAAATTTCGTCATTACGATCATGTCGATCGAAATAGTCACGTCCTTTGTTATAATTTTTTTGAGCTGCGCTGCCACGCTTGGACTTACCGGACAGGAACTCTTCAACCGATTTCACGATATAATGATTTATTCTAGCACCTTGCCAAACAATATCTTCACTGAGTCCTACTCGACGAGTTCCATCTTTAGTAATACGTGATTTTAAAGGCTCGCCTAATGCATTGACATATCGACCGTGCTTCAGACGAACATGATGTGGATTATCAAATCCTGACACATTGGCAGGCCTTACGATACTTTTATAATGATGATTGGGCCCAAAGTTCATATAACTTCTCGATGTAAACCGCTCGATCACCAAGCCCGGCTCCCGAAAGACTTGTCCAGAGGATCCAAAACAAGCCCAATTCAATGCTACCGCACCAACGCTTTCGTCAGAAAAACAACTTTCAAGCCATGGTAGTATTGATGGTGGCTTTTCCTGTCGTTCATCATTACTCTGCACAGGAAGTATAAATTCATCTGCATCAATAAATGCCAATACATCAATCACCGCCGGACAAGCTTTCAAAAGACATTCATAAGCGGCCAGTTGTGGTGGCTCACCGTTTTTTGTCAACACATCTTTCAATATTACATCGGTGCATGCAGCTAACAGCTCTCTTGTACCATCATTACTACCGTTGTCAGCTATCAAAAACTGAGAAACCCCTACTAACCGATGATATGCTAACCACTCAGGCAGACAATCCACCTCATTCTTTACAATTGCGGCCACAGCTAGCTTCACAAAAAATTTCCTTATATATTGAGGCCAACAACGACCGATCTAGAAGAAGACCAACGAATTAAATCATGTGCCAATAAGTTAAGTAAGAATTCTACCTATATATATCACAAATCGGCACACATTTTATAAGCTCTATATAGCGCAGTCTCCATTGCTGTCTGGTCAAAATACTGTTTGGCGCGCTGTCGTCCAGCCATCCCCAAATTGAGGCGCAACATGGGGTCTTGTGCAAGCTCAAAGATCCGGTGCGCCACACTCAGAGTATCACTCAATGTTTCGAGATACCCTGTGGTGCCACCGACGACCAGCTCAGGCAAAGCCCCCCATTCATACCCCACTACTGGGCGAGCTGCAGCCATGGCTTCCAGCACGGTCCTACCAAAGGATTCCTGAAAATGCGATAGATTGACCACAATATCTAGCTGCGCCAACGCTTCCTGAGGCGCATCCACATAGCCTGCGTATAGGATATTGGAAGGCACTAGTCCTGCTACCTGCCGGGCCATCAAGGTGTCAAGAGCTGAGGTACGGGGTCCAAACACCTTGATCTGTAATTCGGGGGTCAATTGCTGGAGATGCGCTGCGACTGATACCAGGTCTTCAAGGCCTTTCTTGGGCAAATTGCTGCTCAGCATACCTAGTGTCACTGGCATCTCATTACGCAAGGGCAGCGCCAGCAAAGGGGCCATATCAATAGTATTGGGAACAACAGTGATTGGCGGCAGCGCTTGCGATGATGGTAACCCTGACGGTTCATCCCCTATCTCTTGCTGATTGTGTATAGCCGCGCGACAAGCTACCGCCGTAATTTCAGAGTTGGCAATAATGAGATCGGCGGCGCCGCACACACGCTCCATCACAGTAGAAGCCTCCGCATTAAGCGTCTGACAAAGATTGGGATCATGCTCGGGCAGCTCACGGACATGAACAATCACCGGCACCCCACTTTCACGCGCTGCTATCATCGGCTCATAAAGAACAATGGTGTTGACATGCACGGCATCAATCTTGAAACGTTGTATCAGCCCCCGAAAATGGCGAAGTGTAGCCGGTTCCGGCGACCGCCCCCGCTGCCACCAACCATAAGGCAGTACCGCGACCGCTATGGCATGCGCCCTAAGGGCATCGACATAAGGTCCATTGACAGCCGAGGGCAAACACACCACTACATTCCAACCAAGCGTATTCATCGCCTTGAGAACGTCCAATAGGCTACGCTCGGCGCCAAACAGCGTGCTGCCCCCCTGATGGCCACATAGAAGAATACAGGGTGCCTGTTCATTGCGTGTCACCCCCCCCGAAAATACCGGCCATGGAGACCTCCCCTCCCTTCTCCCCTGTGTCACAAAATGCCATAACGGATTCTGGTCACCGATATCAGGATAACAATATCGATAACCGGAAGTACTGAAATGCGGTCCTGGATCACGCCCCTCTTGGCTCCCTGCTTGCCAGTAATGCGCCAGTGGTTCGATGATGACATCTTGAAGATCCTGATGTGTGCGCAGATACCAGCCCGGTGCAAAAAGCCCAGAGGCTTGCAAAACATCCAGAGGGTGCTGAAAACGCACGGGTAGCGCTTGTCGGCAGATCGCAGCCGGTGCCGCAAAGGGTCGCCAAGGCGCTTCGGGAACAAGCGTTAGTTCGCCAGATTCCTTCCCCTGGCTATGCCAGCGACGGGCAGCCTCCATATAGGCTTGTCGAACCCCGACAAACCGCGTTACTAGATGGGTTGCTCCAGCTTGGCTGAGTGATGCCTCATCCGCACGGCCGAATGCCAGTGGCACACCTGGCAGTACTTCGATGACAGCGTCATGACCAAATCGTGTGATCAACCGCTCATAAAACTCGGTATCGGCATCAACACGAACGTTATCCCAGCCTCCCAATGCCTCTATCGCACTGCGGCGCACCATCAATGACGAAATATTGGGATATACCCACCCCTCCTCAACACGCCAGCGATGGAAGTGAAGTACCGGTGTGGTTCTCACCCAAGACGAGAAACTCGCGACCGCACCGGCCTGGGCTTGAAGAGCCGCCACCTGGCGCGCCAGCTTTTGTGGATGCGACCAGTCATCGCTGTCATGTACCGTAATCAAGTCACCCGTCGCATGTCTCAAGCCGGTATTGCGCGCAGCATAAGCCCCACTGTTCTCCTTGTGTCGTAAGAGGTGCAATGCCACATGCCCCGGGCACTGAGCAACGAGCGCTTCCACAACCTGGCAGGTGGTGTCCTCGCTTGCATCGTCAACGACCAACAGCTCAAGGCGAACCTCGAACTGAGCAAACAGGCCATGGATTGCCGTTGCGATGGTGCCGGCCACGTTGTAGGCGGGCAGGATGATACTGACAAGGGGCCCACCTTCAGGGGAAGAAGCTGCCGAACGTTGGGCAACAGAACCCAGTACAGACTTCCCGGGACCCGCAGGCCCCAGGTTATCCAGACACAACGGCAACTTGGGGTTACGATAGCCCACCGGCTCCAGCCCCGCGCTTTGCCATACAGCATTTATCCAACCAAGACGTTGTGAAGCATCACACGTGGCGTTGGCATGCGCCAATGCAGTGTCGGCACGCAAGCCGAAATACTGATCAAGATGAGCCAGCACATCAGCCAGCAATATCGTGTGCGAGACTTGACCTGTGGGGTCAGGGCTGGGGGGATCAGAATCAAAGTTCAATGCAAAGTCAATTGAAGCGTCAGCCCCAGCAGAGGCTACTCTCTCAGACAAAAATGTTCCCGCCACGTCATGCTGGGTAGTCGCCAACAGCGCCTCGACTGCCAACAAGGCAGGCCCGCTATGTGTTGGCGAATCGATCAACCGCCCGTCAGGCAGCAAATACTGCCTGACAAGCGCCCAATCCTTCCGCCAAGCCCACCACCGAGCCAGTGCCCATCGTGCATAGTGAGATTCTTCGCGACTGGCCTGAGGATCATGAGACAAGTGCTCAAGTCGCGGTAACATAACACTGTCAGCGCCCCTCCAAAGATGATGCTCCCAAGCCAAGGCACGGTTGTTGCTCGGCAAACGCCCTTCACGTTTGCCATGCTCCAGATAATGTAGCAGTGGATTCCACCCTGCATCGGCGACATCAGGGTAGCGTCTGAGATACCAGACACCATCAAAGTAAGGCCCTGGCGCCAGTCCAGCCGCCGCCCCTTCCTTGAGGTAATGCTGGATAGGCGCTCTCCGAGCAGACTGGTTATCTGCCAACATGGGTTGGTTCAAGTACCATGCAACATCAAATAGACTTGACTGTTCAATGAGCCGAAAGCGCCGAGAACCAGCATGCCAGCGACGAATCAGCTTGAAGATGGCGCTCCCCCCTGCCCAAAACCGTTTCTTTAACTTACGATACCAGCCGTATTTCAACTATTCGTCCTCGCTGTATTGAGTGAGGCCATGGCCCTGTCAGATACCCTTATATCCCGACTGCCATTTTCACCCCAATACGTTAGCAATATCCTGGGCAAATTGATTGGCTTGGCGCGCATCTCTGGCTTCCACCATGACACGTACCAGAGGCTCGGTGCCGGACTTGCGAAGCAAAACTCGGCCTGAGTCACCTAGTGCCACCTCTACATCCCGGACAGCAGCCTGAACGGATTGGGCAACGAGCGGATCTGCTCCTTTGGTGGCGTCATAAGACACGTTGATGAGTGTTTGAGGCATCTTTTCCATTCCCTGCTTAGCAGCATGCAATGTCTTACTTTGTTGATTCAATGCCGCCAGTACACGCATGGACGCGATAATGGCATCCCCCGTCGCGGCGTGATCAAGGCTTAACAAATGACCGGAACTTTCACCCCCAATACGCCAGCCGGTAGCACCCAGCATTTCCATTACATAACGATCACCCACCTTGGCACGCTTGAAGGGAACCTCCAGCTCCGCCAACGCCAGTTCAAGACCCAAGTTGCTCATCTGGGTGCCCACTACACCACCAGCGTAACCTTCCTGTTTTGCCATCAGCGCCAGTATGAACAGCAGCTCATCACCATCTACCACGGCACCGGTATGATCTACCATCATCAGACGATCAGCGTCACCGTCCATAGCGATTCCTAGGTCAGCCCCATGCTTGATGACAGCAGCTTGCATGCTATTAAGGTGTGTTGCGCCACATTTATCATTGATATTCATGCCATCCGGTTGGTCATGGATGCTAACGACTTCTGCCCCCAACTCACGATAGACCGTCGGCGCAACACGGTACGCGGCACCATTCGCACTATCCACAACAATCTTTAGGCCTTTGAGGCTTTGATGATTAGGGAGAAATGATTTGCAATATTCAATATACCGGCCACCAGCATCCGGGATGCGTCGCGCCTTACCAAGATTTTCTGAGGACACGCAATCCATGCCGGACTGCAACGCTTTGTCGAGCCAAGCCTCAATATCCAGTTCTTGATCATCAGTCAGTTTCAACCCAGAATCAGCAAATAACTTGATACCATTATCATAAAACGGATTATGTGACGCGCTAATAACTACTCCAGCACTAGCACGAAACGTTGTGGCTAAATAAGCAATAGCAGGCGTTGGCAAGGGACCTACCAAGGCCACATTGACACCCGCCGCTGAAAAGCCTGCCTCTAGAGCCGATTCCAGCATATAACCACTAGCACGGGTATCCTTACCAATGACAACTTCATTGCTGCCATTTTGTAATAGTACTTTACCAGCTGCCCAACCCAACTTAATGGCAAAATCAGGTGTCATTGGGAATACACCCACACGACCACGGATTCCATCGGTGCCAAAAAACTTTCTCATAAATTCGCCTAGTTGTTTAGTTCCAGAATGGAATAGTCTATGGCATGAGCCATTATCGAAGGAGGACCCATAGCTCATGTACATCATGAGCGCACCAAGATCTCGCTCGCCAGACGTAAAGATATACAGCGAACTTCAGCTTTGATCGTGGAATTGAGCCTTCGTTACAATCATAATGCCAAAACGGCACGCAAGTGGCGACATCGTAATTCCGTGGAAGATGAACGCATGGTCTCAAGGTGCCAAGCTCTACTTCCTTGACGCGACTTGAGAAATTTGAAGCGATCACCTTATGGCGTACCACCTAGCTCCCCTTGGATGACTGCTCTTTGTACTCCAACGCTTGATTCCTTATCGAACGCGCTCCATCCTGCATCGCCAGCATGCGCGTCACGATATCAGTCAAATACATCGTCAGCCTCACCTGAATTCAAGCAACAAGTGCAGCACCCGCGGTATCCAAGGCTCCTGAATATTCTCCCAGGATTATCTGGGCCGGTGTTCGATAGCCCAGAAGCTTTCGGGGCCGGTCATTCAGTTTATCGATCACCTCAGGTAGCTTAGTATTGCTAACGTTCTGGAAGTCTGTTCCTTTGGGAAAGTATTGCCGCATCAAACCGTTGGTATTCTCGTTGATCCCTCGCTGGCAGGAACAGTAGAGATCACAGAAATAAATCTTTGCTGCCAAAGACTTCGCGACATCTTCGTGACTGGCGGATTCCGAGCCATTATCCAAGGTAATGGTCTGGACAGCACCACGCCGAGATTTCAGTAACCGTACCATCGCCCGTTGCGTCAGTTCCGCTGTGAGCTTGGGCAATCGAGCGGCCAAGAGATAGCCGCTTCGGCGCTCTACCTGTGTAACCAGACCTGATTGCTTATGTCCCTGAATCACCATGTCACCTTCCCAGTGACTAATGAAGCACCTGTCAATGACCTCAACTGGGCGATGCTAGATACCGACGCGATTCGGTATCTTGCCGAGTCCAGCATTCTTGGCATGAGCACGATGCTTGCTAAGCCGTTACGGCTGGCGCAAATGCTTCCAGAGATCGCCTCCAGAGGCTTTGTCATGCCAGATCATCGTATAAATCCATTGATGGATGACACTCATGCCGAGCAAGGGCGCGATAAAACGGCTGATCTGATCTGAGCTCTATTCCTCACGCAGGCGGCCAGCAATGGCGGCGATCATACTGGGTAAGCGCTTGGTCCGCTTCTTAGCAGTACGGCGTCGCTGATCGCTGCATGACTGGCCCGCGTGGGATGGTAGCCGCTATCGATCGCGTTTCAGCGCAACTCACGACTGATGGTACTGTTATGAATGCCGAGGGATTTAGCGATCTGTCGTCGACTCAATCCTACGTCACGACGTGCATGAATCTGGTATCGTTGGGGTCTGGGTCAGCTGTTGGTAGCTCATGCTCTGCTTCACTTTGGTAGGTAAAGCAGAGAGGGTACCGGCGCTGGCCCTTTTACTTCTATCGAGTGAATCAAAGTGCTGCACTTATTCTATGAATCCAGGGTGCAAAGTATGGAAATGGTACTTTGAAAGCGTAAACCAAGACTGGCTGATTCCCCCTCATTGATAGTAGATAGCCAACATCTTTCTGCATGAAATCAAATTAAGAGTCTAACATTCCCTAGCACTTAAATGAGCTTAGCAATAGTCGCGAGAAATTATATTTAAAGTATCAATTTTCACGAGATGTTAGAGGTGAATTTCTTAAATAGCGCTCTAGTACTTCTTGAATTTTTTCTCCATTCGGGTAACCTACACTATGATTCTTTATTTTTCTATCTATCGCGACCTCATTCCCGTCGAAGAAAATCGGCTCGACACACCCCGGAAATAAATTCTCTACCACAGAGTTTGCGAATTCGTGATGCTGATATGTATAATCGCTTGTGTTGCAATAACTGATTATCTTTTGGGGCCCGGTCAATCCCTTAAGCTTATGTTCAAGGTCGAAAGGAATAAGCTCATCCTGATTGGAACTTACTGCACGGCGCAAGTCTTTAAACTGCCCATGCTTTTCTAATTCAAACTGGCAGTTAGAAACTATTGCAGTCTGATGAAACCGTGAAGCCATATATAAAGCAATATGGCCGCCACCTGAGCTACCATGGAAAATTACCTCGTCATAGCAATGAACCTTTAAATAATTCTCGATGATTTTTGAAATCTTATCTGCCTGCTTATGTTTTTTCGTATCTAAGAACCATGACAAATAAACAGCATCTTCACTAAAAACTTCTAATAGAATATCTGAGAAGCACAAAACACTAGGTTGATTTTTTATATTTAAATCATAAAGCCGGAAACAGGGAAGCTGAAAATTTCGCTTTCTATAGCCTAGAGGTGGGATAGATCCATGAAATGTAACAAAAAGGATATTTGACGATGGGGAACGCTTAAAATAGTGCGAAATACCTAATGATTTAAAATAATCAATTGAGTAAAGACCATGAGATAGAGTTTCGCCATTAAAGGGAGGGGACGGTATTTCCTCTTTTACTGAAGCTTCTTCAGTTTCACTACACTTATCTTCAGTCAATAATGCTTTTTGAAATGAATAAATACCAAATTTATCAGACCTACAGAAAAACTTGACAGAGTATAGCGAGGCTTCTGAGTGGGTTATTGATTTTCGAAAAGTAAACTTTGATTCTTTTTGATATCCCTTCTTTTCTATTATATTACCATCTTTATATAAACGAAATGCATATTCCACACTAGTAGCTTTGTCCGTAACAGCAGTAATAAAACCATTTTTATCTACTGAACACTTTGATTTTAATCTAAAGTAACTCTTAGTCAGTTTATCGCCAACTTCTACATTCGGGTGCAACTCAAGAATTACAGATGTACGACTATCATTATTGCTATAGGTCAACATATTAAACCTCACATTGAGCTCAAGATATTTTAAGGAGAAACTTTCATTTTATAGACAGCTTGGCCGCATATTCTGAGTGCAACACCTGAGCTTCCCTGTAAGGTATTGCGCTCATGTCATACTCAGAACTCAGCGTTACCGATCGTGCCACTATCCAGGTTTGTCTCTCTCAAGGCCTGAGCCTCCGAGCCATTGCTCGATGCCTGAGTCGTTCTCCCTCCACTATCAGCCGCGAAATTCGCCGAAATAGTGGTTCAAGCAACGACTACCGGGCTGAACCTGCGCAAGCGTCACGATCCAAGCGTCGACGCTTTTGCCGGCCCAAACGAAAGCTATCCATCGATAGCGAGCGGTTCGGGCTTGTCGAGTACCTTCTTCGTCGCTACTTGTCTCCAGAGCAGATCGCCGGCAAGCTGCGACACATGAACTTGCCCAAGCTTGAAGACGCCTACGTCTCTCGCGAGACGATTTACACCACTATCTATGCGCTGCCGATTGGGCAACTGCGCAAAGAGCTCATCCACTGTCTGCGGCAAGGCAAAAGTGCGCGTAAGTCTCGTCGTGGTGCGATGGACCGGCGAGGTCAGATCCCCGACATGGTCAGCATTCACCTTCGCCCGCCCGAGGTGGACAAGCGCGAGATGCCGGGGCATTGGGAAGGCGACCTGATCAAGAGCAAAGGCAATGCCTCAACGGTTGGCACTCTTGTAGAGCTCAGTAGCGGATACTTGATACTGGCAAAGATGCATGATGCGACTGCGACCTCTGCCGTAGAGGGCTTCAGTGCCGCCCTAAACAGAATGCCGTTGGCAGCACGGAAAATTCTGATATATGACCAGGGGCAAGAAATGGCCAAGCATGCCGCTATCACGCAAAATACTGGCGTCGGCATCTACTTTTGTGATCCGCATAGCCCATGGCAAAGAGGCAGCAACGAGAATATCAATGGCTTGATTCGCCAGTACCTCCCTAAGGGAACGGATCTGTCACTGACCAGTCAGGAAGACCTGGATGCCATTGCCTCCGAGCTGAATATGCGGCCTCGAAAACGCTTCGACTTCAAATGCCCTATCGAGGTGGTGAATGAACTGATGGCAAAGCACAGTGAAGCACCACCCTCAATTCAATAGTGTGTTGCACTCAGAGCCTGCATCCGCCCAGCTTCAACTCTCTTGTTTTTCGTATTACTTCATTCAGCAAGTCACTGGATACAGTATTTAGAGTAAAGGAAGACAGAACATTTGTCTCATCACCAATCTCAAAGTTCAATTTTATCTTGGAACACTCCTGATATCCAAGATATGACTTAGAAATAATAGCCCAATCTTCGTGACTTTCTTCGCCTATAACTTCCTCATTGGTAACTGTACCATTATCGATAGTAAAATTTGCATGTAGCAAACCAACGTCATACTCAATATTCCCATTAGAATTGTACACTTGACTAATTTTTTTCTCAGAGAAATTCCAGTTTAAGCATGCTTGGATATTGAGATCTGAAGTAGATACAACCTTGTCGACAATAATGATACCTGCTTTTGGCAGAAACCAAACATCTCTACACTTAACTATACTTCCATTTCCTAGATATACTTTATTTCTGGACTTGACGAACCACCACCCGTGGGAATCAACACCGTTTTCGACGATGGTATTTTTAACTCCACTAAAATTAATCTCTTGCTTGTTCTCATCAAATAAAACAAGAACATTATGCGCCCGTGAACTTCTGAAGTAACTCCTATACTTATCAGATTTATATCCGTACTTACCGCCGTCTACAAGTAAATACTCACCATTTTCTTGCCATATCAAACTTTGAAGGTCGTCATGCGCATGGATATTACTGTGATGAGCTCCCATGAAAAAAAGAATAGAATCGTTTATTTCTTCATTTCCCCGAACCTGATAATATCCATCGAAACAAAGAGATGCATAATCACCATATGTGATTTTATCAACATCCCACATCGTATCAGAAAAATCTTTGACTCTTTGTGTCTCACTTGAGTCACCTACTGGCAAACATCTTCCATAGGAATCTACTAACCAGTATTTTAAAATCTCAGCCTTATGAAGGAGAGCATTAATCTCTTGATTATCACACAGTTCTGCCCACCATGGACATGCTAGAAAAGATTTTACCTTGGACAAAACAAAAAAATGATAATCTGGTGAATTTTCAACATGAAGACCATTATCTGTAAACTGGCCTTTAATATGATTTAACATTAAGCGGTCAGCTAAAAAAGATGCATTTTTATAGTATTCAAAATCAGCCTCTCCACCATGCTTGATAAGAACCTCAGCAGCACACTTCAATGCTGAAATCTGAAATAGACCGTGGTTACCTTTATTTATTTTACTTTCATCGGCAAGATTATCTAGATGTTCTTCCAGAATTTCCACATACTGCTCTTCGCGATCGCCATCTTTCAAAAAATAGAAAATATAATGGAGTAGAGCAATACGGAGTACTCTAAGGCCGACTGACATATCGTACCATTGATACTTACTTTTTTTATTTTTATGAAAATCTATCCAACTATTCAATATCTTATGGCCATGTTCGGCACACCATATGGCATCTTTAAAATTACCTTTCCTTAAGCTTTTTACCGCATTAATTAAGTAAGGATCCATCATCCGCAAGGAATGGAGTTGGAACATCCAGTTCCGATCATTATACTTATCTTCTGACCAATCGAAGCTATCGGTGATTACAACAGGGTCAAGCTCCTTTCTGCCTCGTGGGATAAACTCATCATCACAATAGTTTATTTCAAGATCAGGATACTCTTTAACTTCAATATCAAAGTACTTAAGTGTTAATTCCTTAATACTATTGATCATGCTCCCGCCTCAGTTATGTCGCTATAAACTTTACCTACAATAGAAGATGAATTTTTCCAGTCACGCTCCTTGATAACCCAATCCCTACCATTTATAGCCAGGGTGTTCCTGAGATCAACATCAGCTATCAACTTCTTAATGGCGTTACTGAGAGAGAGAATATTACCTTTTTCGAAAACTAAACCATTTTTTTCATTTTCTATAATTTCAGTAAGAGCAGCACAACTAGATACAATTACTGCTTTCTCTGATGCCATTGCTTCGAATGGCTTTAAGGGGGAGACTGCCTCACATACTAGATAAGGCTTCCTCGGGAAAGGGGTGATATCCACAAGCGAGTAATAACTTTGCACTTCCTCATGGGATACACGTCCTGTGATAATCACATATCTCTGTAAATCTAGTTGGACTACTTGCTGCTTAAGCTCATCGAGCATAGCTCCATCACCTACTAGCAAAAACTTAAAATTGGTGACTCCTTCTTGTATAAGAAGCGCTAGTGCATTTAATAGATCGTCAAGTCCTTCATAATTTACGATTGAGCCAATATAGCCTATGACAGTATCTTTATCTTCTATACCTAGCTTTTTTGCCAGTTTTTGATCTTTTTGTAGTGGCATAAATAAGTCTGTATGTACACAGTTCGGGGCGACTGTAATTTTCGAGGCATCTACACCGCGCGACACCATCAAGTCCTTAAGTGCTTCTGTAATGGTAATGACAGCATCAGCAGCATTGCAGGCTTCAGCTTCCATTTTAGCCATAAAGCGGAACTGCTCTGTTTCATCCCACTTCTCTTGACGCGATAGTCGTGTTATTTCCCAAAGCCCACGCACCTCATACACAGATTTAATCCCAAGTCGACGTGCTGCCAAGCTTGCAGCTAGGCCATTAGGGAAGTTCGCAGCAGCATGTATGATACTTGCTTTTTTCTCTATCGCTAAAGCTTCAATTTCTTTTGCATAAGCTTCGACATACTCCGTCATTGTTAAGCTAGAGCGGCGAATTTTTTGATCAAGAGCAAAATATTCAATTCCATCGATCAGATCAAACCTTGGAATACTGTTTGGCAATGGCTTACTGATATGCTTTGCATGATCCGATGGATACCCAGGGCGTGACACTCCATACATCTTGAAGTGACTATTTTTAACAATCCCTGATAATAGTCCATGTGTACGTGTTGCGTACCCCCCCGAATTATACGGCAGACGGTTATGGAGAAGATAAAGAACATTGTCAGCAGCCACATAGGGAGGAGCTAATCGCTTCACCGGCATCGGCATTCCGTTCTCTAATAGGCTTATTTCATCCTCTATCCGTCGAGCTGAATTTTTCCCATTCTTGAAATTAGTACTTGCATCCCATTCATTCAAAATAAGCTTAGTATCATACATACGACCTTGGAACACTAAGCGCTGCCGTGCCATGTCAAATAAGAATGAATCATTCGATAATCGCCAAAGCCACCAATATACATCAGCAACAAAATTAGTAGTCATAGGCATTAATTCTATTGCTTTGACTACTGCTGTCGTATATGAAATGTTAAACCCTAATTCCTTTAAACAATCGCCGATCTCATCAGGTGAACTACAACTTTCGAGCACTTTGAGCGCATGATCGATTTTATCTTCAAATCTACCTGTATAAAAACTAACCAAAGGCTCTCGGATCAATGTACAGTTTGAATCACTTCGATAGCCTAACTTAACTATACATTGCTTGGCCGCATCAGGAATATCAAGAGTCAATGAATATTTTTGACCTTCAGAATTAGTAGAGAGATATTTGTAACTGCCGAATTTTGATGAAGGTCTATATCTTAATAATCGGAAGCTTTCTGACTCTACCGAACGGCCATCTGCGTCTTTAAGTTCTATCCCAGCAATGACCTGATTGTGGGCATAATATTCCTCAGACATCACTTCGAATTCAAAGACCAAACGCTGTCCAGCAGTTAAGAAATTGTATGTGGTTGCCCTATTTCCAACTTGCTCTTTCCTTATCTTACTGTCATCAAGCCTTTTGATACTATCAGTTTGGAAGTCCAGTAATGAGGTTACTCCGACCTCATATTCTCCTCTGTTGTGTTCTGCTTCCCCATTCAATGCCCTCATCATCAACGACAAATGGACAGAGAACTGCAGCTCAGTACCGGGCTTCGGCTTCGGCACCGGCAACTTCAGCGACTCCTGAAGGGCTGCAGCCAGGCTTGAGGCATTACCGGCTTCGAACATCACAACGCCCTCGTGCTTCTGAGCGTATTCCGCTAGAGGCACGACATCGGAGACTACTAAGAGCTTTCCGTAGGCCAGGGCCTCAGCGACTTTCATGGGCGGCACAAGCTGACACACCGTCAATGGCTTGCGAGGAATCACCACTACATCCGACAGCGCGTAGTAGTCAGCTATCTGCTCATGAGGAACTCGACCAGTCTGAATCAGCCACGGTCTGTCTGTTACTGTCTTGATACTTTCTACTGCATGGCTAAGAGGTTGATCATCGCCCACAAGCAGCAGGTGAATTTTCTCACCAGCTTTTATCAAGTCAGCGCAGGCTTCTGCCAACACATCGAGGCCTTCATAGGCAGTTAAGCTACCGATATAGCCGATAACCTTGCTGCTCTTGTCAATCCCGAGTTTCTTTTTGAGTGCGGCATCAGCCGATTTGATGACCGGCAGTTGGCTAACCGCATTGGGAATAATCGAAATTTTTGAAGGATCTACATCTCGGCGTACCAACTCTTCACGCATCGGCTGATTGAGGGTAAATACCTGTTCTGCCATGCGGGCCACGAAGGCATCACGATTCGCTTCCTGCTGAAAAGCTTGTGTCTTGGCATACCCCGGCTCGCGTGCTTCGCGCGATAGCTCCCAGAAGCCTCTCACTTCATTATGGAAAGGCAGCCCTAGGCGCTTGGCAGCCACCCAGGCAGGGAGCCCGACAATATAGTTTGAGGCGGCAATGACCTTCTCAGGACGATAGACGCGGAGTAATTCAATAAGTCGCTCGACACTGGCCTCAAGGTGAGCACGCTCGCCCTTCGGGGCCATACCCGAAGGCCATCGGCTATGGAGATAGCGTACGCCTTCAATACTGACTTCCGGCGAAATATCCGCTTGATCGTTCAGCTCCCAGGGGCGGCCAGGCCGAACAAGACAAAGGACTTCACACCCTTGTGCATTCAGGGCCTGCGCAATGCCCTGTGTTCGAATGGCGTAGCCATTACTGGCATAACTCTGGCCATGGCTGACGATATAGGCTACCCGCCCGGGTATCGGAAATGTCAGAGGAATGTCGTCATATTCGGCCAGACGCGTCGCAAGCTGCAGGATATCGTCCATTTAGTCCTTCTTTACCTTTCTGCGTATACTGTGAAATCAACAAAGGCGCCCAATAGGCGCCTTTGTCACCACCATATGTTAGTGGTCAAGCTAGGGGGAATTAACCCAACAAGCCAACGGCATCAATCACTACGGCTTTTTCCTTCACCGATTCAGCCATCTGGATAAAGGACTTGTGCTTGACCAACACACAGATGACATCAGCTTGTGCGAGAGCTTCATCCAAACTGACCAACGAAACATTCTCGGATTGGAGGCCTTTGGGCAGAGAGTCAATATTGGGTTCCACCACTTGGACCATGCAACCAAGCTCAACCACTTTCTGGGTGATGCCCAAAGCCGGGCTTTCACGTAAATCATCAATATCCGGCTTGAATGCAACGCCCAGGCAAGCCACCGTTAGGTCCCGACGCGTCGCCCCCGGTTGGGTGCGATGCAACTCTTCAAGTGCCTGGCCAACTCGGTCAAGCACCCAGTCTGGCTTGTGGTCATTCACCTCGCGCGCGGTACGAATCAGGCGTGCCTGATCAGGGCACGCTGCCACGATGAACCAGGGGTCCACCGCGATACAGTGCCCACCGACACCTGCACCTGGGGAAAGAATGTTGACGCGTGGGTGACGATTGGCCAGCGAGATAAGGTCCCAGACATTGATATCAAGCTCATGGGCAATAATCGAAAGCTCATTGGCAAAGGCGATATTCACATCACGGAAACTGTTCTCGACCAACTTCGCCATTTCAGCAGTCCGCGCAGTCGTCGGCAGGCACTCACCCTCTACAACAATCTTGTAAAGCTCGCAGGCGACTTCGGCACACTTGGGCGTCATCCCACCAATAACGCGGTCATTCTCTACCAGCTCACGCACTACATGGCCCGGCAATACACGCTCTGGGCAATGGGCAATACGGATGTCTGATGCCTCACCATGTGTCTGTGGGAAGGTGAGGTCCGGACGAGCCTCAGCCAACCAAGCAGCCATCTCTTCAGTCGTGCCAACCGGGCTTGTCGATTCCAGAACCACCAGATTTCCCGGCACCAGTACCTTGGCAATTGCCTTACAGGCAGACTGGATATAACTCAGGTCTGCCTTGTGGTTCTGGCCATTCTCGTCGGTATGGAAAGGAGTCGGCACTGCCACCATGAAAGCGTCAGCAGGCTCTGGTTGGGTAGTGGCACGCAGATAGCCTTCCTTGACTCCCGCGTGCACCACCATATCCAGTTCTGGCTCAATGATATGTATCTTGCCCTGATTGATGGTATCGACAGCTCGCTGATCAATATCCACACCAATCACTTTCTTACGGCGTGAAGCAAATACTGCCGCTGTAGGAAGGCCGATATAGCCTAGACCGATCATTGAAATAGTATTAAATTCCATTATGCTACCCTTAAAAATTTATATTTTATATTCAAAAACGACTATAAGTGCATAGTGTTAAGCTTAGCAGCAGATTTCGATATAATATTATATCAGGCGATTACTACTTCTTTAGCGACCATAGCATCCAATATGCGATGACATGCCTTGCCATCACCATAGGGATTATGAGCATAACTCATGGCACGGTAAAGCTCTGGTTGACTCAACAGTTTTGTCAATTCAGAGGTAACTACGTCCACACTGGTCCCCACCAACTTGACTGTTCCTGCTTGTACAGCTTCTGGACGTTCTGTCGTATTTCGCATCACAAGTACAGGCTTGCCAAGCGAAGGGGCTTCTTCTTGAATGCCGCCCGAATCCGTCAAGATGATATGTGCACAATTCATCAAATAAACAAAGGGAAGATAATCCAGGGGTTCAATTAGGATTATATTCTCAACTTCCGCCAGTAAGCGATTGACTGGTTCACGCACATTGGGATTGAGGTGGACGGGATAGACAATCTGAACATCCGGATGTGCTTTGGCTGTTTCCGCTAAAGCGCGGCAAATATTCTCGAAGCCCTCACCAAAGCTCTCGCGGCGGTGGCCGGTGACCAGCACGAGACGCTTGTCATCCTCCAGAAAATCAAAGCGTGCGCGCAATTCATCCCCCAACGGGCCTTCCTCGAGCTTTCTCACCACCTCAAACAATGCATCAATGACTGTATTACCGGTGACGTGAATATTGGCAGGGTCAATATTCTCTTTCAGAAGGTTTTGACGCGAGGTTTCCGTCGGTGCAAAGTGCTTGGCCGCCAGCGCCGCTGTCAGCTTGCGATTTGCCTCTTCCGGCCAAGGCGAATAAAGGTTGCCTGTCCTCAAGCCTGCTTCTACATGGCCGACTGGGATTTGTTGGTAATAAGCCGCCAGACTGGTGGCGAAAGTTGTTGCGGTATCTCCATGTACCAATACCATATCAGGCTTGAAGTCTGTCAAGACACTTTTCAGCCCTTGCAGTATACCGCAGGTAATATCATTGAGGTCCTGTCCAGGTTTCATCAGATTAAGGTCGTAGTCAGGTTCCAACTCAAACAAATCAAGCACCTGATCCAACATCTCACGGTGTTGTGCAGTCACACAAACTCTGGATTCAAAGCGTTTATCTTCTGCAAGCTGTAAGGCGAGCGGTGCCATTTTGATGGCTTCTGGTCGTGTTCCAAATACCGTAAGAACTCTCATTTCATGGCTCCAAGGGTGGATAGTGCGTAAGCTATGGGCTTGTCTATTTGTGATTCTGTGCAAGGACAAAGTACTTTTCAAGCAACAATTGGGTGTCCTGCAACTGCCTGTTAATTTGATGAGAGGCGTCATTGATAAGCAACTTGCTGCTGCGGTCAGTTACCCTTTTCCCGTCAGTAGTAGGTATCTTCCCCTCTAGTGCTTGTATTCCTTGCTCACATAACGAAAGATTCACTGCCACAATAGATTCCCCGTAGAATTCTGCGACTTTCTGATACAGCTTTCTCGCTGCATGATAGTCACCTTGCTTGAATCGCTGTGCGGCAGCTTCAATGATGTATTGCATAATTTCTCCACGACGTAATTTCATCAATATATCGCATGGCATACCTGGACAAGGCCAAATTGATAATCGAAAGTGAAGTGAATTTTTTTCATATATTATTTAGTTGACAGTTATATGTAATCAGTATTGAAAACTTTTTCCACTGAGTTTCGCAGCCTACACGTTACACCACTGAGCTATTTAGCCACGAAGCTTATGTCTCGCTATATTGCCAAACGTCCGGCAGCGGCTGCCTGTCTTCAGCCTTGCCATAACGTAAATAGTGCAGCAGCGGGTTCATTCCGGCTTGGACCACATCAGGGTAGGAAGTAAGATACCAGATAGTATCAAATAGCCTGCTCGGATTTCTTCCCTCTTTGGCTCCTTCATTCAGATAGTGCTTGATTGGGTCGAGCCCTGCCGCGGCGACATCAGAATATTCAGCGAGATACCAATCGACATCAAACAAGGAAGAGCTATGCAATGCAGCATGGTCAGTTTTTTTCGCCGTTCTGGCTTTCCTTCTTGACAAGACTCCCTTGGCGCGGGAATAAGCCTCAAAAAGTGCCAGCACATGGGCTGTCCGCTCTAGTTCTCTTTCGCGCTGTAAGATTTCCAGCTCGCTGTTGAGCATGCGTATACGGACCTCCAGACTTCTGGAAATCGCTTTTTCTTCGCGTAACTTGCCATCTAGTGACGCAATAGCCTGGCCAAAAACATCCAGTTCCGCTTCATAGTCAAACAGCAGCTCGCGAGCTTGCGCCAGAGTGTGCCTGTGCCGATCGCCTCGCTCTATGACTTTCTGGACATCCGTATCACCCTGGGAGGCAATCGTTACGATTGCCTCTGCTCTACCACCAGATTTTTTCTCTTCACGACTGTCTTTGTTGTTCTTCTGAGACTCTGCGATATACAACTTTTGAAGCAGAGTGACTTGGTCAAACAGGGCTGTGTCGGCAGTGCCCAGAGATACTTTCATTTCACTCTCCTGCGCGATTTTCATTTCACTCCTCAGTGGTGACTGAGCTCGTCCGCTCTGCTCCTTCCATCCTTCACGCATCATCAGTCACGATGGTCACGAATTATCATCATCAGCATGGTAAAAATGAAACCGGAGAACAGCATGAAGATGGCAAAGAGTGTCAGATTATACAGTCGCTCCGGTTTTTCAGAGTATTCCGGCAAGATGGGACTCTGCAGAATACTCACCTGCTTTAGCTTACGTGCTGCTTCAATACGAGTATTTTCAAGCGCTGCCAAAGCGTTGGAATATGTCTGCTTGGCAAAGTCTGCACGTAGCTGCAAAGTCTCGTATTGACTTGAAACAGTATTGAGAGCATTTCCTGATTGACGCGCAAGTCGCTCTTTCTCAAGATCTATTTGTTTTTCAAGCGCCTTTATCTCACTATCAATCCGCACCATCTCGCTCGATCGCTTACTCTGATAACTGGACAAGGCACTCATACGCGCCTTGTAGGTCGCCAGCTCAGCTTCCAGTGAAGACACCACAGTATTGAGACTTTCAACTGTCTGTGTAGGCGATATAAGGCCATTCTCATTCTGGTAGTCCAATAGTTTCTGACGGGATTGTTCAAAACTGTTTTCAAGCAAGCTCACCTGCTTGTCAAGAAACTTGACTTGCTCTTCTGCCAAACGCTGCCCCATCTGATTCATGTGATACTCGCCTTCCACCAACAGGAATTGGGCTAGTTTCTGAGAAAATTCTGGTGTCCAAGCTTGGACTTCAATCTTCAATACCCCCGAGTATTCATCCATTTCTACCGCAACGCGCTTGAGATAGTATTTGTATAGTTCCTCAATGGGGGCCGTCTCATCATTCAGACGAGCAATGATATCGCCGTGCTGACTATAGTGAGCGCGAAAGTCTAGCTCTTCCTGTACCTTCTTGAGCATATCAACACTCAACAGGTACTCTCGTAACAACAGTAAGTCACTATTTTTTTTGCTGCCAGTCAACAGAGAGCCAAAACTCACTTCACTGGCCGCATTGATCTGTGGACTTTCCAATACTACCGTCGCCTTGGTGACATAGCGGTCTTCTGCCCACACCGTCCAGTAAAAGCCTACGAGCAGTATCGACAATAGGACAATCGCCCATTGTGGGTAACGCTTGATAAATGTTGTCATGTAAATTCTCATCAAATAGACATTGCTGATTTCGAGACATCAGCAATCAACAAGGGTTAACTTTTATTCTTTCATCCACCAATAAGATTTAATCAGCTATGCTTTTTCTTGGCATCACTGTCAGCATGATAAGCTTCGATAGCTTGATTGATATCGTCATACCAATATGCACAACCATTACTCAGATATATCCCTGCCTGGCACAACTCCCGGAGAATCCCTTCAGAGTGCGAGACCATGATCAGACTGGCTTGTCCTACCTTGTCCTTGAAGGCCTTTGAAGCCTTGACCTTGAAGGCTCTATCACCTACAGAAGTGGCTTCATCAGAAAGATAGACATCAAAATCAAATGCCAGAGATAAACCAAAATTGAGCCGCGAGCGCATGCCAGAAGAATAGGTACGGATCGGCTCATCAAATGCGGGCCCGATTTCCGCAAACGCCTGAACTCTTTGAATGATTGTTTTTACATCATATTGATTGCCATGCATCCGGGCAACGAACTTGGCGTTCTGCCGACCTGTCATGCTGCTCTGCAACCCTGCGGCAAGACCGATAGGCCAGGAAACTCGCGAATGGCGTATCACCCTACCCTTCTGAGGAGTATCCATGCCGGCAATCAAGCGCAACAACGTCGACTTGCCGGCGCCGTTGGCACCCAACAGGCCCACACTGACACCTGTGGGAATGGTTAGGTTGATGTCCTTCAAGACCCATTGGTCTTCAGCCTGACTATAGTGTGATTGATAGAAGCGTTTGGAGAGATTCTGAATGTCGATCATTGGCTTTTCAGGCGCTCCTTGAAACGAACATGCATCAATAACCCTAATGCCAAAGTAGACAGTACCCAACCCCAAAAGTATTCCATATCCGTGCCATGTACGACCTGATACCCCTCGAAGAACCCATGCCGCATGTATTCGAGGCCATGTACGATAGGGTTCCACATAAGGTATTCCAATACCGAGTGCGGGAAGTGATTCAATGGCATGATGACGCCGGAAAGGATCAGCAGCGGTAACGACAAGATATTGATAATCTTGCCTATCTCAGGAACCAGCGTTCCGAGTACTGACGTAAGAAGCCCAATGCCCAGCCCCAGCAACCAGAGAGATAGCCAGCCAAAGATGGCTTGAAAACCATTGTCAGGCAGGAAGTCTGTACCGAGTAACTGACCACCAAGAACAAACAGCAGAAAAGTGAAGGTGCGAATCAGGCCATTCAGCACATTGCGAACAAGGACACCATCCACTGGCTGTACCTGACGATAGGCAAATAGTGCCTTATTGGCATTGATGGCTCCCAAGCCTTGCATCATGCCTTCACGCACCAAGAAGAACCCCATCAACCCCACTACCATCCAAGGGATGAAGGGTGCATTGACAATCAAGCTGTCTCCACGGATGTAGCTTCGAATACCAATCATAACCAGCATGAAAGCTGCAGGCTCGGCAATCATCCAGAACCAGCCCATGCGGTCAGTCATGGTGCGGCCGATGGCTTCGCGCATGAACATGGCGAACCAAACACTACGCGTTACGGCCCAGGCGGAGCGGGCCTGGGGCCCGCTCTTCTTCTCGCCAGATGGGCGTTCAATTGGCGTGTTTATCTCACCGTTCATGTCATCGTTCATGTCACTAGCCATGATCAGAGATCTATCGCGACTTTGGTGGCAACGGCGACCTGATACAGAATCTGCGTAATACTGGTGGCCAGCTGCAGGTTCTTGGTCGGCGGTTCCGGCAGTACCAGAATCTGATCACCCGAGCGCAGCTCGACTTCCTCGGCACGACGCACGGCGCCGTTCTGGCGCACGACGAGAATCTGGTCTTCATCCGCGTGCTGCGTGAAGCCACCGGCGCTGTTGATGTAGTCCATCACCGTCATGCCCTGGGTGTAGACCATGGCCTGAGGCACCACGACTTCGCCGCTGATCAACAGGGAGTCGCTGATTTCTGGGATGGTGATGACATCGCCATCCTGCAGACGCACATCCGCGATGTTGCCGTCTTCACGCGCCACTACCAGTCGTCCGGTCGGCTCTTCCTTCTTCGCCTGCTCAACGAACTTCTCGATCATCTCGGCTTCTTGGACACGAAGCTCGGATTCTTCGGTGGTCGAGGAAGAAGCGCCTAGATAGGTCGCCTGAAGACGCTTGAGGCTATCCTGCAGTGCCTGCGCCTGCTGTTCCTTGACACTCTCCCGGCGGATAGAAACGCTCTTATAATCGGTCAGTCCTTTCGGCACCCCGACGGCATTTAGCAATTCACCCAGGTGGGCATCGCGCGGCAGTGCATAACGCGACGGGCCATAGAAGCTGCCTTCCAGCTGCACGACGATGGTCTCGTCACGCTGATCGGCACTGAACAGCACTTCATCACCAGCGCGCACATCAGCACCACGGAATTCCGTCACCGGCAGATAGCGCGAGATGGGACCGTCGGGACGAGAGCCACGCAGCAGCACGTGAGAGACACCCGACTTGAGGCGCGCCAAATTCAGGACGTCTTCGCCACTCAGGCGCGAGTCGGTGAGCTCATAGCGGTAATCACGCTCGACATCCCCGACCACGCTGATCGCCGGACCACGCTCCTCGACGACGACGGTATCGCCATCGCGGAACTGCGGACGAGCGATCTCGCCGTTGATAAGAAAGTCATAGAGATCGACCGTATTTATGACGCGGCCATTGCGCTTGATCTTGATCTTGCGGTAGCTGCCCAGTGCCTGGTCGATGCCGCCGGCCTGATCGAGGAAATAGAGCATGGAATCATTCGGGGTACCGGCGTAGCGGCCCGGATTCTTGACATACCCGGTAACGAAGACGCCCACCGGTTGCACGCCCTGCAGGTTGGTGTAGACGCTGACGTTCTCGGGATACACCTCTTGAATGGCGCTGCGTACCTTGCCATCCAGCTGGGCATTGGTGGTGCCCTGCACCATCACCGGACCGATGCCCGGCAAAAAGATGTTGCCTTGCGCATCGACAGGCAGCACGGACTCCATCTCGACCCCACCCCAGACACGCAGGGTGATCTGGTCACCCGGCTTGATGGTGTAGCTGCTGTTGAGGCCATCGGCCATCATACCGCGGAAACCACCGGTAAAGAGGTTTTCGCCGAACGGCGGCAGGGAGTCAGGATCAGTCTGCACACGGGAGGTCAGCGGCCCGTAGGTCCCGCTGCGCCAATCGGCACGCGCCTTGTCTTCTACACTATCCGTCTTTTTCGGAATGCTGGAGGCCTGGTCATTGCTGGACAGGATGGAACCGCTGTCCAGGCCGGCTGCCATGGCAGGGCTGGCGTTCAGGCACGCTACCGCCACCAGGCACCCGGCCCGGAGCAAGAATCTGGAAATCGTCATCGGGCTAGGCCCCTCGTAGTGCAAAGAAAATCGTGCAAAAAATAGTGCAGCGTCGGTCAGGAATGACAGTGCCGACCACACCAGCCTGCCTCCCTGCAAATTCGGTACACGCTTAACCCGTTATGGGCCTTTCAGCGAGAAAGTACCGAGAAGTTGCTGAGAAGTTATTGAGAAACTCCTCAGCGAGCCTCTTCCAGCAGGCCGGTCACCAAACGCTGGGTCACCCAGGTGCCTTCACCGGCCTTGCCGTCATTGCTGGTACGGCACGCCAGCTCCTTGCTGGGCAGATCACGCGAATTGGAGACCGTCAGCTCACGACAGATACGTCCGCTGGCCGCGAAGTAGCGCTCATGGGCGACTACCTCGACATTGCTGCCCCAGGGGCTGGTCGGCACGGCAATCACGCTGCCAGGGGCGGCGCTGTCGAGAAATGACGAGACATCTGCCGGCAACGACGCAGCGCCAGTCAGATTGGCCAAGTTGGTGCTGCCGGCACCGGTGGATTCCGGATAGGAGGTCGCGCATCCCGAAATAGCCAAGGCAAGTCCTGCTGCACAGGCCAAGCGAACGATACGGACTGAAGCCTGACGAGAAAATTTCTGGTTCATGAAAGTGTCCTGATGCTGCAAAGGGCCGCATACGCTAGTAGAACCGGGTTCCACACGGTTCGCTGTGCGGCAAGAAGGTTCGTACGCCTCAAGATAAGCGTGGATTGCAAGCAGCAACCGATTCATGCGGAGAATCCCACCTGAGGAACTGGTTTTGCATGTACGCCCAGAGTCTGAAGTTTCTGATGGTGCGCAAGCCTTCCAGCTCTGCACTGAACTTGACTTGAGGTTGACACGCCGTTGGGGCACTTCGATGACGCATCCCTGTCCCATTTCTGTTGAAGAATCGGCAGATAGCACGGCGAGGCGCTAACAACCCACGCCGAGCACCTTGCCTTAAAAGGAGCCAAGCCAGGTGGCTTTCTCTTGAGCGCCTTTGAAGAGGAAGGCAACACCCATGGGCTATGTAAGGAGTCAGCAGGTGTCGATATAGAGGAAGAAGCTGAATAGCAAGCATGAGGATAGCCATGGCCATAGCGTGCCCGAAGGGTGTAAACGCATTGATGCCCAGCCAAAACAACGACACGGCAGTGGCCATCATCAGCCACTCCGCCGGCCAACGATTCCAGAGAAGCCCTGCCAACACTCCTACCGTCACCACCAGGGTGACAAAAGCATTCATGTGCTGCGCGATTTCCATATACTAGCGTTCCCTTGGCTTCCTGCCGCTTCTACTGTTCAATCTCTGCGCTTCACATTCATATGAAGCTCAAGCACTAATGAAAATGCATCGCAGAGCGTGGCACTTTAGCAGTAAAGCCATTGCTGCTGAAGCGTGCAGAGAAAAAGCTGACAAACAAGATAAAGCACAGGTTAATAATTTGCCTGCTACCAATACTACGAGCAAAGTCTTGATTGAATTCATTCGTCACTTTGCGTACTTTCCCTATTTGCGGACTCTGAGTCAACGCTCTCACTCGACAGTCTCACTAGGCGTGCTGAGCATCACGAGTAAGCAGTCACTTTTTCTTATCTGAAACGGACACCCTGCATGCTGAAGGCGGCAATGAACCAAGGATGGGAGCTTCTCATGCGTGCTCTGCCCTGCGCCTCTCACGCTCGGCACGGATCAGCCGATGTCACGAATGACGCGACCTCTGGGGCATCGCTCTGTTTTTCTTCAGGAATTTTTCGCCAACCACTTCTTGCTTGCTTCATTCCCGAGTTGCTGCCACTGACAAGAGGGCGTACACACCTTTCATGTCAGAACAATGACAACTCGCTCACCTCCAAGACTTTATCTTTCGCTGCCAGGCGACGCGCCCCGACAGGTACACTGAGCAAAAAAAATGTAGGAAAAGAACAACATCCAGCAGCGAGCGAGACTGATACTTTGTCAGAACTCGGGGCCTTGAAAGGGATAAATACTGCGCCAGAATTCGTGGGCCAGAAATCCTCGACAAACATCATGCGTGTCATCGGTTGGGGACATAAACCTACTGCGAAGCGCGCGCGCCAATATGCGCTTGAACATGGATTGCCCTACGTCGCATTGGAGGATGGTTTCCTGCGCTCCCTGACCCTGGCAAGCGCCGGTTACCCTGGCATGGCGATGGTGGTCGATCATCAGGGCATCTATTACGATGCGCGCCAACCGAGCGATCTCGAGCAACTGATCAAGGAAGCGCCGACGCGTCAGGCAGAAGCATTGCTGGCGCACGCGCGCTTGGCTCTCGAAAGCCTTCGCATGCATCGCTTGAGCAAGTACAACCATGCACCAGAGCGTAAGCTGCCACCTCGAAAGGCTGGCATGCAGCGACTTCTCATCGTCGACCAGACCGCCGAGGATGCGTCTGTCGTGGGCGGCATGGCCAGCCCGGAGACTTTCCTTGCCATGCTGAGGGAGGCCTGTGCCATCGAGGGAACCGAGGTGTGGGTCAAGGTGCATCCGGATGTGATCGCCGGCAAGAAGCGCGGCTATCTGCTGGAGGAGGCACGCAAGCTTGGCTGCACGCTACTGAGTGACGACATCAACCCCTGGTGCCTGTTCGAACAGGTCGATGGCGTCCATGTCGTGACCAGCCAGCTTGGGTTCGAGGCCCTGATGGCAGGCCTGCCGGTGACCTGTCACGGCATGCCGTTCTATGCCGGGTGGGGTCTGACGGATGATCGGCAACAATGTCCGCGCCGAGGCCAGTCACGCACGCTTGAACAGGTGTTTGCCGCGGCCTATCTCGAATACAGCCGCTATGCCAACCCCTATACCCAGCAGGCCGCGACGCTCGAAGAGATCATTCAGCTGCTTGCAGACCAGAAGCGAATGGCTACCAGATTGGCAGGTCACTGGATAGCGCCGGGGTACTCGCGCTGGAAGCGTAATTTCCTGCCCGGCTTCCTGGGGCCATTGGCGCACTGCGACTTCGTCACAAGCGATGCCATCGCACTGCAAAAGCTGCAAAAGCTGCAAAAGACAGCTGGTGTCACCATCGCGCATGATCCGCAAGCGATGTCGCAGCGCGAACAAGAGGCCCCACCCCCTACCCGCGTGCTGAGCTGGGCGAGCCGAACCACAGCAGAGCTGGAAGCCTCCGTCATTTCACAAGGGGGCGCTCTGTGGCGAATCGAGGACGGTTTCTTGCGCTCAGTCGGCCTGGGGGTGGATCTCACGCGGCCACTTTCGCTGATCCTCGACCCGCTCGGCATGCATTTTGACGCCAGTCGCTCAAGCACACTGGAGCATTGGTTGATGCATCATGATTTCACCGATGCCGAGTTAGGCCGCGCACGCCAATTACGCGAGCGCCTGATCACGTTGGGACTGAGCAAGTACAATTCGGAAGGTGATGAATTGCCGGACCTTCGCGCGATGGCCAAGGGCCGTGACGTGATATTGGTCGTCGGCCAGGTGGAGTCAGATGCCTCGATACGTCATGCCTGTCCCGGGATACGCACCAATCAGGCTTTGCTTGGGGCGGCGCGAAAATTGCACCCTGAAGGCTACGTGATCTATAAGCCGCATCCCGACGTTGTCACAGGGGGGCGTAGTGGCGAGGTGGCGACTAAAGGCGGGACGTACGATCTCGAATTGAGCACTGGCAATATCAGTCGGTTATTTGAGCAGGTGGATCATGTGCACACGCTCTGCTCGCTCGCAGGCTTCGAAGCCCTGATACGAGGTGTACCCGTCACGACCCATGGCCTGCCCTTCTATGCTGGCTGGGGGCTGACTCATGACCTTGTCGAGTGTCCAAGACGAACTCGGCACTTGAGTGTGGATGCTCTGGTGGCTGGCGCTTTGATCGAGTATCCCGTGTATGTGGACCCTGAGCACGGTCACTTATGCAATGCCGAGACAGTCGTCACGATCCTGGAACAACAACGTGACAAGCTTCGCAGAGGTACCTTGAAGCCTGCATTGCATTGGAAAACCCGTCTTTATCGAGGCTATCGCGCCTTATTCATCGGGAAGCATTGAATCATGTCACATGGACGTCTGGCATTGCCTTTCACCACTTCAGCTTCCGCCCTCATGACCGCGGACGCTCGCGCACACAAGGGCCTTGGGGAGCAAGGCCTCTCGCCGGTAAACTCCGTGGCTAGCGCGTTCGAAAAGCTGCGCCAGCTCAAGATGTCGGATGATGCCGTCCTGACACGCCCGCAAGCTCTGCCCGACGTTTCCCGTGGCGCTGAATTGCACACTCCGGGGCAGCCACCCTCTGCTCACATCCGACCGGGGGGCGGCCGCCGGCGTGTATTCATGTTGCTGCAGGGGGTGTGCTCACCCTTCTTCCTGCATCTGGCGAAAAAGCTCAAGCAGGATGGCCATGAGGTCATCAAGGTCAACTTCAACAGCGGCGACAGCTTCTACTGGCGCCACGACAAGGCGTATGCCTATCGCGGCAAGCTCGAGGACCTCGGCGACTGGATCGCCGAACTCTGGCGCAAGCATCACGTCACCGATCAGGTATTGTTCGGCGACCGACGTCCGGTACATCGTGATGCCGTGCTCAAGGCGGAATATCTCGGCATCCGTACCCACGTGTTCGAAGAAGGCTACTTCCGTCCCTATTGGGTGACGCTGGAGCGCGAAGGCGTCAATGGCCACTCCCTGCTGCCACGCGACCCTGACTGGTTTCGTGAGGCAGGCAAACACCTCGAAGATGCCCCCACGCCGCAGCGTTTCAAGGCGCCTTTCAGTGAGCGCGCGCGCCACGACATCACCTACCACCTGGCGGGCGCGGCCAATCCGCTGCTGTTCCCGCGCTACCGCCCGCACAGCATTCACGCCGTGCAGGAATACGCGGGCTATGCGACACGACTGCCCTTGATGCGCTGGTACAAACGGCGTGATGCCAAGCGTATCGATCAGCTGATGAGCAGTGGCGCGCCCTACTACATGCTGCCGCTGCAGCTGAATACCGATGCCCAGATACGCCATCACTCGCGCTTTGCCAACATGCAGGAAGTCATCCAGCGGGTGATGAAGAGCTTCTCCCAGAATGCGCCACGCGGTGCACGCCTGGTGATCAAGAACCACCCACTCGACATGGGGCTGGTGGATTACCCGAGACTGATTCGGTCATTGGAACGCCGCTACGACCTGATCGGGCGTATTGTCTACCTAGAGAGCGGCAACCTAGAGAAGCTGCTGCAGCAGGCCAAGGGCATGATCACGGTCAACAGCACGACCGGCAACGTGGCGCTGCAGTATCGTTGCCCGACCTACTGCATGGGTGACCCGATCTTCAATCTGCCGGGCCTTACCTTCCAGGGCTCGCTGCATGATTTCTGGACCCAGGGCCAGCGCCCCGACACCACGCTCTTCCGACATTTCCGCAATACGGTGATTCATACCGTGCAGCTAAATGGCGGATTCTACTGCAAGCCGGGCATGCAACTGGCCGTGGTGGGCGCCTCCAAGATACTGTGCGCCGAACGCTCGCCGCTGGAGAACATGTTGAGCCGCTGCTGAACATGCGAAAAGACTGCTGGATTACGCAACATCGGTGAGATACGCCAATGATGGCAGCCTCTCTCACCCGACCATAACGAGAAACGCAAGGGAACTGCCGACCTTCGGTGTCGGGATTCAAGGAGACCAAAGATGACGGCCATGCCCCCCCAGCAGCCAGAGCCTACCGACGCTGAACGCGCCACTGGCACTCACCGAGCGGATCCTCGACCAGCAGGTCATCGACCTGCAGAGAACGACGCCAGTGCGAAAGCCGCGCAGGATGCCAGCCGCCTGCGGCGCGTCCTGATCACCGGTGCCACGGGCGAGATCGGCGGTGCCTTGGCGCGCGCCTACGCCGAGGCCGGTACCACGCTGATCCTCACCGGCCGCAAGCAGCGCAAGCTCGATGCGATCGCCAACGACTGCCGCAAGCTGGGCGCCGAGGTGGAATGCACGGTACTCAACCTGTGTGATGAAGAGACCCTGTTCACCTGGCTGGATGAAGTCTGCGCGCGAGGCGTGCCGGACATCGCCATCGCCAATGCCGGCATGAACACTGATATCGGCCCCCAAGGCAATGGAGAGCGCTGGGAAGATTCACGCCGCCTGCTGCAGACCAACGTGATCGGCACGCTGGGCATGGCCCACCATCTGGCCATGGCGATGAAGCAACGCGGCAGTGGTCAGCTGGTACTGCTCAGCTCCCTGGCGGCCTGGCATGGCCTGGCATTGACGCCCAGCTACAGCGGCAGCAAGGCGGCGGTCAAGGCGTATGGCGAAGGCCTGCGCAGCTGGCTCAAACCCCATGGTGTGGGGGTCACCGTCGTCATGCCCGGCTATGTGACCTCGCCGATGTGTGAGGCCATGCCAGGGCCCAAGCCCTTCGAGATGCCACCCGAAAAGGCCGCACGCCGCATCCTCAAGGGTGCAGCGCGCAACCGGGCGCGTATCAGCTTCCCCTTCCCGCTCAACTTCGGTTGCTGGTGGTTGAGTGTCCTGCCCGCCGGAATCTCCCAGCGCCTGCTCGGGTGGTTAAATTACACTCATTGATCGGGGCATGCCTCTCTCAAGCCACGGGCAGGCTTGCGTCTACATGAACCGTGAGCCGGCCCACCGTGAGCAGCGGGTGATGACTCAGCGTTTTTCCATTGTCATGACAATGAGTTAGCGTAATACCCCAGCACTTGCCACTGGGATATACCCTCCAAGGTCAATGGGGAAGACAGTTGCGGGAACGCCATAGCGTTAGTTGAACACGCTGGAACGATCAGGATCTGGACACCAGAGCACCTGAAAATACTGCGGCGAGGGGTCGACTTGTTACTCCCCTGGCCGCCATGGATCTTGATCAGGGTCGAGTACTCGACCGGACACTACACAGCCCCTGCGACGGCAGAGGCTAACGAGGTCGGCATTACATGGAGTTTGTCATTGCGTTTGTGTCTTTCATGGCCGGGCCACTGCTGGTCGGCCTCGGGGTGACGCTGGGGCTTGAGCATCTGCTGCTGAAACAGATGACGACACCGCCAGCCGCTTTCTGGCGTCGCCCCGTCAGTGCCAGACTGGCACATGTCGGGTACTGGTGCGCCAGCTGGTCACTGTGCACCTTGATCACCCAGCGCCCCTGGTTCTCGCTGATTGTCGTCAATGCGCTATGGCTGGTGGTACTGCAGGTCAGCCACACCAAGTACGTGTCGCTGCGCGAACCCTTCCTCAGCCAGGATTTCGAGTACTTCACCGACGCCATCAAGCACCCGCGCCTGTATATCCCCTTCTTCGGCATCGGGCTGACCATCGCCGCGACCACGGCAGGGGCGCTGGCGATCGGTCTGGGGCTCTGGCTCGAGCCCGCGCTGGGCTTCTCCGCCGCCTACTCAGGCAACGCCGCTCAATGGCTAGTGCCGCTGATCAGCTTACTGATCGGCGCGGGCCTCCTGATCTATGCCCTGGGCAACCGTCTGGCCGGCAAGGTAATGCTGGTACCTGAATTCGACCTGAGCGAGCTGGGGATGGTGCCCTATCTGCTGGCCTATGCGCGGCTGGCGCGTCGCCCGCTGACGCCGCTGCGCAATCCGTTGGAGGAAGCACAGCGCGAACTCGACACCGTCTTGCGCGAACTCGATGACGAGGACGCCACCAAGGCACTGCCCCATGTCGTCAGCGTGCAGAGCGAATCCTTCTTCGATGCCCGCCGCGTCTATCCACGAGTACGTGACGACCTACTGCCGAACCTGGACCGCTGCCACTTCACCGCCCTAGCCCAGGGCCTGCCGTGTGGTCGTCTGGCCGTGCCGGCCTGGGGCGCCAATACCGTGCGCACCGAAACCGCCTTCCTGACGGGCCTGACCGCCGAGGAGCTCGGCGTGCACCAGTTCAACCCCTACCATCAGCTGGCGCGTCGCGCCGTGCCCAATCTGGCCGCCAGCTACAAGGCAATGGGCTATCGCACCCTGTGCATCCACCCCTACCCGGGCACTTTCTACCTGCGCAATCAGGTGCTGAAACAACTCGGTTTCGATGAATTCCTCGACATCGCCCACTTCAGCGATGCCGACAGGAGCGGCCAGTACATCAGCGATGCCGCCGTGGCGGCCAAGGTGGAAGACTGCCTGCTGGAAGCCAGCGACACGCCGTTGTTCATCCAGGTGATCACCATGGAGAATCACGGCCCGCTGCACCTGGAAACCTTCGACAGCGCACGTCTGCCGGAGTGGTACGACGGAGACCTGCCGGATAACTGTCAGGAACTGGGCATCTACCTGCGTCACCTGGTGAATGCCGATGCGATGATCGATCAGCTCACCACCGCGCTGGCGCGACTGCCGCGCGGCGGGCTGCTGTGTTTCTATGGAGACCATGTGCCGATCATGCCCGAGGTCTATACGACCCTGGGCGAGCCCAATGGCGTGACCGACAGCTTCATCTGGTCCAGCGCCCTGCCGGAGTCCGACGACACCGCCCGCCAGACCATGGCGGCCGTGCGCGACAAGGACCCGCAGCTGATGGAGTGGGCCCTCGACTGCGAAGGGCCCTTCAAGACTGACGAGCAATGCCGCAAGGGCGACCCGCGCGTCATCAATATCGATACATTAGGAAGTGCGCTGCTGAAGGCGACCGCGAAACATGCTCGCCACAGTGCCGTGACTCAGAAGTTCAGGAGCTTGTCATGACCCGACGCGTTGCCATCATCGGCGCAGCCAGCCGTTTCCCCGGCACCACTCAGGCCACCCTGTGGGACGACCTCCTGGCCGGCAAGGACATGGTGACCGAAGTCGCCGACGACCGCTGGAGCAAGGAATCTCTCTCGCACCCGGACAAGAAAGCCCCGGGCATGAGCTACAGCTTCGCCGCAGGTTCACTGGGCGACATCACAGGCTTTGATCCCGCCTTCTTCGGTATCAGCCCGCGCGAAGCCGCCAGCATGGACCCTCAGCAGCGCATGCTGCTGGAGATGAGCTGGGAAGCCATCGAGCACGCCGGCATCCCCGCTGAGAAGCTGCGCGGCTCATGCTGTGGCGTCTTCATGGGCATCGCCAGCCTGGATTACTCCTACCGCATGGCGGATGACCTCAGCGCCATCGGCCCGAACACCGCGACCGGCAATACCTCCAGCGTGGCCTCCAACCGCCTGTCGTATGCCTTCGATCTGCACGGCCCGAGCCTGTCACTGGATACCGCCTGCTCTTCTTCAATGGTCGCCTTCCATCAGGCCTGCCAGTCGATCAGAAGCGGCGAGACCGACATGGCGCTGACCGGCGGCATCAGCCTGCACCTGCATCCCTACGGCTTCCTGATCTTCTCCAAGGCCACGATGCTGTCGAAGACCGGCCGCTGTCAGGTATTCGATGAAGCCGGCGACGGCTATGCCCGCTCCGAGGGCGGCGGCGTCTTCCTGCTCAAGGATCTCGACAAGGCCATCACCGATGGCGATCGCATTCTCGCCGTGGTGGCGTCTTCCGTGGTCAATACCGACGGCTACAAGTCCGGCCTGACCGTGCCCAACCCGGCGGCGCAGATCCAGTTGATGGAACAGGCCTGCGAGCAGGCCGGCATCAGTCCGGACGAGATCGACTACCTCGAGGCCCACGGCACCGGCACCGCGGTCGGTGATCCGCTGGAAACCCGTGCCATCGGTGCCGCCATCGGCCAGAAGCGCGCCAGTCCGCTGCCGATCGGTTCGATCAAGAGCAACATGGGCCACCTGGAAACCGCCTCTGGCGTGGCCGGTTTGGCCAAGGCACTGGGCGTGATCGCGCACCGCGAAGTGCCCGCGACGATCAAGATCCAGCGTCTGAATCCGAAGATTCGTACCGACGAGTGGAATCTGGATATCGTCACCCAGCCGCGCAAGCTCAAGGCAGACGGTCGCCTGGTCGTCGGGGTCAACTCCTTCGGCTTCGGTGGCGCCAATGCCCACGTGCTGCTGGAAAGTGCCCCCGAACAGTCGGTAGCGCAACCGAGCAGTGAAGGTGAACAGACGCCGCCGCTGCGCCTGAGTGCCCGTTCGCCACAGGCGCTCAAGCAATCCGCGCTGGAGCTGGCAGAGCACCTGCGTGAGCTCGCCGCCCACGGCATGGCGCCAGGCCTCTACGATCTCGCCTGGCAGTTGGCCGCCCGCCGCGAGCACCATGTGCATGGCGCCCTGCTCAGCGCAGACACCCTCACCACCTTGCTCGAGGACTTCGACACCCTCGGCAGCGAGGGGGATCTCGGTGACCATCCGCGCATTACCCTGGCGGACCGTCTGCCGGCATTGCCGAGCGCCAGCGACAATGGTGCATCGCCGCGCCATGGCGCAAACGCCGTCAGCAGCGTTCAGCAAGAACGCGGCCCGGTGTTCGTGTATTCCGGCAATGGCTGCCAGTGGGCCGGCATGGGCCGTGCCTTGATGGATGAATCCGCCAGCGTGCGTGCCTGTCTCGAGCGCCTCGATGTCGCCTTCCGCGACTTCAATGGCTTCGAGCTGCTCAAGGAGCTGGACGGCAGCCTGAGTGAGAAAGGCGAGAACCGCCTGGATGCCACCGAGATCGCCCAGCCGACGCTGTTCGCGCTGCAGGTCGCGGTCACCGAGTGGCTGATCGAGCGCGGTATCCGTCCTGCTGCCGTCACTGGTCACAGTGTCGGCGAAGTCGCTGCCGCCTGGGCCAGTGGCGCGTTGACGCTCGACCAGGCCACCCGCGTCATCTTCCAGCGCAGCTACCACCAGGGGCGTACCCGTGGCACCGGCGCGATGATGGCAGTGGGTCTCGGCGAGTGCGAGATGCGCGAGTGGCTGGAGCAGCCGCAATGGGCGTCGCTGTCACTGGCCGGTATCAATGGCCCGCGCGGCACCACCCTGGCCGGCGAGCGTGAGCTGCTGGAAGCGCTGAGCAAGGAGCTCTCCGACCAGGGCACCTTCGCACGAGTGCTGGGACTGGATTACGCCTTCCACAGCCCGGCGATGGACCCGATCAAGTCCGGTCTGCTCGAATCCCTCGACGGCCTGGTGCCTCGTGCCACCCATACCCCGTTCATTTCCACCGTCACCGGCAGCGTCATTGCCGGCGAACAGCTGGATGCACGCTACTGGTGGGAGAACATCCGCCAGCCGGTCATGTTCGAGGCCGCCGTTACCTCACTGGTCAACTGGCACGCCGACACGGAAGAGAACGCTGCCCTCGGCCGCCATCGCCTGCTGATCGAGATCGGCGCGCACCCAATCCTGCGCAGCTACCTGAATGACATCCTCAAGGCACGCAGTGAAGAGGCGCCTGCCGGCCAGGTACTCGCCAGTCTCGACCGCCGCCATGCCGGGGTAGACGCCCTGGAGCATCTGCGCGGTCGCGTGTTGCTCTCCGGCGCGGTAGATCTGTGCGCACAATTCCCAGTCGCTGGCCAGTTCGTCGAGCTGCCCAGCTACCCGTGGCAACGCATCCCGTGCTGGCTCCAAACCACCAGCGAAAGCCAGCGTCTGCTGGATCGTCATTACGTACATCCGCTGCTCGGCTATCGTCTGGCTCAACAACGGCTGACCTGGGAAGCCCAGCTCGATACCCAGAAGGTCGCGTGGCTGGCCGATCACCAGGTCGGTGAGAGTGCCGTCTTCCCGGGGGCCGGCTATCTGGAGCAGTGCCTGGCCGCCGCCCACGAATGGCAGGCCGCCAGCGCCGATGCGGAGAGCCTGCCCGACGTGCTGGACCTGGAGGACTTCGAGATTCGCGCCCCGCTGCTGCTCGATGACAGCACCCTGCGCCTGACCCGCCTGTCACTGGACAGCGCCAATGGCGCCATGCGTCTGGAAAGTCGTGAGACTCGCGCGGAAGATGCCGACAAATGGAACCTGCACGCCGTGGCGCGCGCCTTCACCGCCACGCGCGGGCGCCTGCTGGAGCGCACTGCTCCGATCCTGCCCACTCGCGCTGCCGATTTCGGGCGCGATGAGCACGTGGCCGCTGCCGCGCAACTCGGCTTGCATTACGGCCCGCATTTCCGCGCCGCCGAGCAGATCTGGGTCGACGCGGGCGCCGGTCATCACGCACCGGGCACCGCGCGTCCGCAGGTGCTGGCCCGTTTCTCGTTGACCGAGGAAATGGCAATTCAGGACGCCGATTTCCATCTGCACCCCGGCGTGCTCGACAGCGCCTTCCAACTATTCATTCCACTGCTGGGCGTGCTCAAAGGCCAGATGGCAGCAAGCAATGGCATGGCCTTCGTACCGGTACGCGTCGGACGCCTGCAAGTGCGTGAGCAGGTACGCGCCTCGCAGATCGTCACCGCACGGGTCGTGCTGCGCTCGCGTGGTCCGCATTCCCTGTGTGCCGACTTCGAGCTGTTCGATGCCGAAGGCCGCGCCGTAGCGGTTGCCGAAGAGGCCCGTTTCCGCGCCGTACGCCTGGGACGTGATGGCACGGCGCATCTGGATTATCTGGATATCGAACTGACTCCCGCACCGCACCCGCTCACTCAGCCGTCCGCACCGGCGCTGGATCTCGCAGGCCTGGTGAAAGACGCCATGCAGGCCACAGAGGCTGCCGATGGTGGTGAGGATGGTGAGGCGAATGTTGGTGAGAGCGACGCAGCCGCCAGCGCACAGACACTGCTGGCCGACAGCCAGTGCTTCCGCGATGAGCTGGAGCCGCTGCTCGACAGCCTGATGCTCGCCAGCGTCCACGAAACCCTGCTGCGTCACGCCGCGCCGGGCGACCCGGAGCTGGCCCATCTGGATCACGAGGCGCTGTCGCGCTGGCAGCGCCGTTGTCCGCTGTTCAGCCGTGCCCTGCTCGACTGGGCCGAGTCACAAGGCCTGACGGAAGCACTCGATAGCGGAGACTGGCAAATCAACTCGCTGGATCTCCCCGCCGCCAATGACATCTGGCAGCTGCTGGTACGCGACTATCCGGGCCAGTTCCCGTTGACGCATGCCGCCGGTCGCCTGCACCTGCACCTGGATGAATGGCTCAATCGCGGCATGCCGTTGGACGGCACCCCGTTGGGCGACAGCACAACGCCGGATAGCAAGGATGATGAAGTGGCAGCAGACCGCGAGGCACTGCTCTCGACGGATGCCAGTGCCGCACTGGAGCATCTGCGCCAGCCGCTGATCCCGACGCTGCTCAAGACGGCGGTCGGCAATGCCGGCTGGCAGTGGTTGAGCGCACAGCTCGATCAACGCATCAGCAGCGCGCTTGCCACTCTGCCGGCCGGCCAGCGCCTCGATGTGCTGGAGCTGGGGGCCGGCGGCCCCTGGCTGGGCCAGCGTCTCGCGACACTGCGTGAGGCGGATGCACGCAATGGTCGCTACGCGGCGCTGGATTACCGCTTCGTGGCGGCCAGTGCCGGTGCCCTCAGTGAAGCCAATCGCCTGCAGGATGACTTGCCGCTGATCGACGTGATCGCAGGCGAGGCCTTCTTGGACACTGCCACGACCCACAAGACGCAGCTCGCCATCGTGCATCTGGACTTCGAGGCACCGTCACAGGCGCGCGAGCTGCTGACAGTGCTGATCGCCCGCCTGGCACCCGGTGCGCAGCTGCTGCTGTGTGGCTGTGAACCGGCGGCCTGGGCCGGGCCGATTCTGGCTCTCGATGATGGTGAGCAGCTGCGCAGTCATCCGGGTATCGCTCAATGGCAGCGTCTCCTGACCCAGCTGGGCCTCGACATCGAATCGGCAGCGCCTGCCAGCGATAATCAGGGTACTGAAACATCAGGCGCCTGGTGGCTATCCGCGACGCTTGCCGCCCAGGCACCGCTTGCGGCTCTTACGAAAACCGCTGAAGGCCAGATGGCGGCAAGTGAATCAGTGGAAAGCAAAGCAGTGGCAAGCAAAGCAGTGGCAAGCAAAGCTGAAGAAAGCCAAGCCGCCACGCTCTCCATCGCATTGCTGGATTGCCCGCAGGCACCGGCGAATCAGGTACTCATCACCCGCTTGAGCGACTCGCTGACCGCACGTGGACATCAGGTCAGCCATCAGTGCCTGTCAGCCAATCTGCCCGCTGATGTATCCGCATTGTGCGAGCAGTTGGACGGCGTTGATCACCTGATCGCGCTGCCCAGCGCTGCGGCGACAGCTGAGCAGAATGATACGGACAGCACCAATGCCCTCCAGTGCGCACGCCAACAGCTGCTGACACAGGTCGCCCAAGCCTTTGACAGCGCCCAGGAGCAAGACGATAGCCGCCTCGCCCCGACCCTGTGGGTGCTGACAAATGATGTGGCAACACTGTGGCAGACAGATGACGCCCCCGCAGCGACTCCACCGGCGGATGCGGCCAGCTGGGGCTTTGCGCGCAGTCTGGCCAACGAAAGCCAGTCGCTGGCCATTCGCCTGCTGGATACGCCGACGCTGGAGCACGATGCCGTCAGCATGCCTGCCTTGTTGGGCGCGCTGGTGCAGGAACTCGAAGCGCCGGATCACGAGCAGGAAGTGGTGCTGGATGCCACTGGCGTGCGCTTCGCGACACGTCTGCGTCAGGTGGCGGCGCCTCAGCAGGCTACTGGCGGCGAGAGCTCCCTCTCGCAAATCTCAGGCTCGCAGGCGTCAGGCGCTCAGCGCCACGGTGTCAGCCTCGGTTTCAGCCAGCCCGGCCAATTGCGCAACCTGGAATGGCAGCCACGCATTCTGCCCGCCGTAGCAGCTGGCGAAGTCGAAGTGCGTGTCGAGGCGACCGGCCTCAACTTCCGCGATGTCATGTACACCCTCGGCCTGCTGTCGGATGAGGCCATCGAGCACGGCTTCTCCGGCCCGAGCTTGGGGCTCGAATTCTCCGGCATCGTCACTCAGGCTGGCGCCAATGCCGAATTCAAGGTCGGCGAGCGTGTGGTCGGCTTCGGCCCGGCCAGCTTCTCCGACCGCTTGGTGATTGCCGACACGGCGCTGGCGCGTGTGCCCCAAGGCGTCAGCCTGGAAGCCGCGGCGACCATCCCGACCACCTTCTTCACCGTCTACTACGCGCTCAAGCATCTGGCACGACTGGAAGAAGGCGAGAAGGTACTGATTCACGGCGCCGCCGGCGGCGTGGGCATCGCGGCATTGCAGATCGCCGAGTGGCTGGGCGCCGAGGTATTTGCGACCGTCGGCTCACCGGCCAAGCGTGACTTCCTCGCGCTGATGGGCATCGACAACGTCTATGATTCGCGCAGCCACGGCTTCGCCGAGGATATCCTCGCGGACCTCGCCGCGCGCCAGCAGCGCGATCCATCCGTCGATGCGCGTGGTGTCGATGTGGTGCTCAACTCGCTGGCCGGTGAAGCTATCGCCCAGAATCTGCGTGTGCTCAAGCCGTTCGGGCGCTTCTGTGAGCTGGGCAAGCGCGACTTCTACGAGAACACCCCGATGGGGCTGCGCCCGTTCCGCAATAATCTCAGCTACTTCGGTATCGATTCCGATCAGCTGATGAAGGAATGTCCGGGCCTGACCACGCGCCTGTTCCGCGAGATGATGGCACTGTTCGAGGACGGCACCCTGGCACCGCTGCCCTACACCACCTTCGATTCCAGTCAGGTGGTCGAGGCCTTCCGCTACATGCAGCAGGCACGCCAGATCGGCAAGGTGGTGGTCACTCAGCGAGCTGGCGAACACGTCGCTGAGCAGACCAGTGCGAGAGCTAGTGCAACGCCCCATCAGCGCGACGCACTAGCGGCCAATCAAAAGACTCTGTCGATCGACCCGACTGGCAGCTATCTGGTCACCGGCGGTCTGGGCGGCTTTGGTCTGCGCAGCGCCGAGTGGCTGGCCGCGATGGGCGCGCGTGAGCTGGTCCTGCTCGGGCGCTCGGGCGCGGCCAGTGAAGAAGCGCAGCAAGGTGTCGCGCGTCTCGAGGCCCGGGGCGTGAACGTGCATGCGCTGGCCTGTGATGTCGCCGATGACGACGCGTTATCAAAGGTGTTCGCACGCTTCGGCAAGTCCGCTGACGCCGATGGCATCGCACCGCTCAAGGGCATCATCCATGCCGCCGCGGTGATCGATGATGCGCTGATTCGCCATCTCGATGCCGAGCGTATCCAGCGCGTGATGACGCCGAAGCTGGAAGGTGCGCGCCTGCTGGATCGCCTGAGTGCCGAGCATACGCTGGACTTCTTCGTGCTCTACTCCTCGGCCACCACCCTGTTCGGCAACCCGGGACAGAGCGTCTACGTGGCGGCCAATCACTGGCTGGAAGGTCTCGCCGCCAACCGTCGTGCGCGTGGCCTTCCCGCCACCTGCGCGCGCTGGGGCGCGATAGAGGATGCCGGCTTCCTGGCGCGCAACGAGAAGACCCGCGAAGCACTCAAGAATCGCCTCGGTGGCGATGCACTGATGGCAGACCACGCGCTGGCCTGTCTCGGCGAGATGATCCGTGAGGATCAGAACGCTCAGGCACTCGGCCTGCCGGGACGCTCACTGGGCGTACTGGAGCTGGACTGGGGGGCGCTTGCACGCTTCCTGCCGACCGCCGCCACGCCCCGCTTCGAGGAAGTCGCCCGCCGCGCCGGTGAGGATGACAACAGCCAGGCGCAGCAGGATGATATCGCCGCGGCACTGGCGGGCTTGAGCGGCGAAGCGTTACAGACCGCCATCGTCGAGATTCTCAAGGGCGAGCTGAGCAAGATTCTGTTGATCGACGCCAGCGCCATCGACGTCAACAAGAGCGTCTACGACATGGGCTTCGACTCGCTGATGGGGGTCGAGCTGATGACGGCGGTCGAGGCGCGCCTGGGGATCAGCATTCCGGTGATGATGATCAGTGAAGCCTCCACCCTGTGGCGACTCGCGGAGCGCCTGATGCACAAGATGGGCAATGCCGACGGCGAGGAAGCCGAAAACAACTCCGAAGACCAGGCCATGGCACAGCTGGTGAAGCAGCATGGCGGTGACTCCATCACTCAAGGAGAAGACACTGCCGTCGTGAGCAAATAAGCGTAAACGCATCACGTGATAGGCGAGAGCTGGTAACACTACCACTCTCGCCTTTTTTCTATCAGGGACCGGGTTGCAGATCATGCAGGATGAAATTTGCCATCGAATAAAACTAATGGCGCCATACTATCTGCTGAATTTTAGCGTGAACTGAACTAAAGTTTGTTCAGCTGCCATCGCAGTGCATGGAGCACTCGGTTGTTCACCAAGTAAAGCCCAATCCATAGCCGACTTTATGGCTTCTCATTTTTGGTGGAGCAAATCCTCATGGACGAAATGACCATCCTGTCTGTCAATGCGCACCATGATCTTCAGGATCATACCCCCTTGGCACTTACAACGAGCGCGGAAGGCTTTACGCTGCTGCTGGCCAAGACACAAAGCGGGACCTACCTCGTGATCGTCCAGTTCCTTGGGCAGACCGTCTCGACGCTAGAGCTGGCTTCAGCACGTTATGCGGACTTTGTCATTCAGCTCATCGATGAACACATTCGGCGACATCCAGGGATTCAGGGCACAGATCTCGATATGCACATCCGGCTCAAGGCCAAAGACCATTTACCGCGCACTCCCTTGCCAAGCAATTTTTTAGCGCCTGCTGCCTGATATCAACAGCCGATGGCGCCACCTTATCCAACGATGAGCGGCCTCGAGAGGAGTTAGGTCCTTGAATGGGCAGGCGAGACTCGATAATCGGCATTATTGTGCGCGCAACGCCCCGAGCCGTCCCCTCTTCGCCCATCATGATCTCAGTGCACTCACGACCTCGCACGCTTGCCTGCAAGACGCCTCCTGAAAGCCTGAGAGATTCGTCCCCACACCTGCAAAGACTTGCCCTCTTGCGCGTGCACACTCATCATCGGGGAAAAGACTGCTTCTACTTCAAGGACTTCCTCTTTGGCATCTCGTCACTCCTCCGGCCCCAACCCCCGCGACATGAAACAACAGTTGTTGGACAAAGCGCGTGCCCGTCGCACCCAAGCTACCGCCGCCATGGCGGGCGAGGCTGACAATGATGTGTTTGCCCCCAGGACACCGACACTGGAGATCAGCGACGACTTCGTGCGCTTCGATCGCCAACCCGGCTATCAGCAACTCAGCATGATGCAGCAGGCCGGTGCCGCCTTTGGCGTGCCGGACCCCTTCTTCCGCGTGCATGACGGCTGCGCCGGTGCCACGACGCGTATCGAGGGGCGTGAGCTGGTCAACTTCGCCAGCTACAACTACCTCGACTACTCGCGCCATCCGGAAGTGGTCAAGGCCGCGGCGGACGCTGCTGCGCACTATGGCACCTCGGTGTCGGCCTCACGCGCGGTCTCCGGTGAGCGTCCGATCCACCAGCAGCTGGAAGCCGCCGTCGCGCGCACCTACGACGTCGAGGATGCGGTGGTCTTCGTCAGTGGCCATGCCACCAATGTCTCCACGCTGGGCTATCTGCTCGGCCCGAAGGACTTGATCCTGCATGACGAGTGGATCCACAACAGCTCGCTGGTCGGCGCTCAACTGTCCGGTGCCCGCCGCATGCCCTTCGCGCACAATGACCCGGAGGCGCTGGAAGCGCTGTTGCGTGCCCAGCGGGGCAAGTTCGAGCGCGTACTGATCGTCACCGAAGGCCTCTACAGCATGGACGGCGACGTGCCAGACCTGCCGCGCCTGATCGCCCTCAAGCAGAAGTACCGCTGTTGGCTGATGGTCGACGAAGCGCACTCCTTCGGCGTGCTCGGCGAGCGCGGTCTCGGCCTGAGAGAGCATTACGACATCGCTGCGCGTGACGTCGATATCTGGATGGGCACGATGAGCAAGACGCTATCCGGCTGCGGCGGCTATATCGCCGGCTGCAAGGAGCTGGTCAGCATGCTGCGCTACTTCGCGCCGGGCTTCCTCTACTCGGTGGGCATGCCAGCGCAGGTCGCCGCCCCATCACTGAAGATTCTCGAACTGCTACAGGGCGATGATGCCAGGCAGCGTATCGCCCGCCTGCACGCCGTCTCCGGCTACTTCCTCAAGCGCGCCCGCGCCCTGGGACTCGATGTTGGCGACAGCCTGGGCGTTGCCGTCGTACCGGTGATTCTGGGTAGCTCCATCGTCGCCGCCCGCCTCTCCAACCAGCTGTTCGAGGCGGGCTTCAACGTCCAGCCCATCCTGCACCCCGCCGTGCCGGAGAAGAGCGCGCGACTGCGCTTCTTCCTCTCCTGCGAGCACACCGAAGCGCAGGTCGACGCCGTCCTCGACACGCTCATGCAGCAGCTGAGCAATATCAAGGCGGGTCTTTGACCAGACTTGTGAGCCAGAGTGACAAGTCAGCGCAGGAAGTCAGGATGGTGAGCCAAGGCTGATCGGGGTTTCGCAACGCCTTCACTACTGACACCCCACAACGAAAAACGCGGCCCTGCTTTTCAGCGGGGCCGCGTTTTTTGTCACGACAAGAATCAGTGGCGGAGCCAGGCGTCAGTGCCTCAAGACTGCTCAGCCATCAGCTCGCTCAGCACCTGCTCGAACACTTCCTTGGGCTGAGCACCGCTCAGGGCTCTGCGGCGGTTGAAGACGAAGGTCGGCACGCTGGAGATCCCCATCTGCCTCCAGTGGTTCTCATGCTGCACGACCTGCTCACGTGCCTCGGCGTCATCGAGTTGCGCGAGCCCTTCCGTGGCATCCAGCCCGACCGCGGCCAGCGAGTCCGCCATCACGGCGCGGTCCGACATGTCCTTCTGCAAGGTGAAGTAGTCAGCGTAGAACTGCATCATCAGATCATGCTGCATGCCCTGTTCGGCGGCGTACTCGAGCAGGACGTGGAGCTCGAAGGTATTCACCATGCGCATGTCGTCGAAGAAATTGAAGACCAGGCCTTCCTCGGCCGCCAGAGCGGTCAGATTGCGACGTGCCTCGGCACTGGCCTTGGGCGTGGTGTCGTACTTGCGCTCGATATGGGCGCGCAGATTCTCGCCGTGTGCCGGCATGTCCGGGTTCAGCTCGAAGGGCTGCCATTCGATCTCGACCTTGTCTTCCAGGCCCAGTGACTGAATGGCGTTCTCGAGGCGCTTGTAGCCAATGATGCACCACGGGCACACCACATCGGAAACGATATCGATCTTGAGCTTGTCTTGCATATTCATTCTCCTGAGCGGCGAGGCAACACGCCTCACCGCTCGTCAATATTCGTGAGCGACTGCTCAAATTTGCGCGTACTGTAGACCTCGGGCGTGCTCAGGTCAAAGCCTCTCCAGAGTGCATAAGCGCCAAGCGCTGAATCTCGAGAGCGCCATGCGCTGAACGCTGTCGCCTCTTCAGGTCTGACATTCCATGCAGACATCCCGATCAGCCATGCTTGGCTTGGGCTGTATCGCAAACGGCATGCGACGCTGCCTCAAGGCGACGCTCATGGGCGCGCAGCGTGCCCCAGACGATCGCCAGCCAGTAGGCGTAGACCATCACGCCGCTGGCCTGGGAGAACATCACCCAGGTCATGCCGAAATCGAGGAAGGTCAGCGGCAGCAGCACCCCGGCGACAGCCAGTGAGCGCAATGTCAGGTCGTCACTGTCCAGGCGACGATAGAAGAGGCGCAGCGGCACCAGATAGAGGGCCAGCAACGCAAGCAGCCCCAACAACCCGCGCTTGACCCACGCATCGAGAAACTCGTTATGGGGATGCTCATACGGCTGCACATGGCGGCTCAGCTCGCCCTGTTCGATCATCGCATCACGCGCCTCGGCGTAACCGGTCTCGCCCCTGCCCCGCCACGGCTGCTCGGCAATCATCAGCAAGGCGCCCCGCCACATCTCGAGACGCGCCCCCGCCGAGGTCCCGGCATTGCGGTCCTCCACGTACTTCGTGACATCCGAGACACCGGCTTCGACACGTTGCTGAATGCCGGTCGCCGGTGTCATCACCATCAAGGCGATCACCCCGGCACACATGAAGACGCCCAACCGCAGCACACGCCGCGAGATCACCTCACCATAACTGCGATACAGCACCCAGGCGGCAAACGGGAAGCCGATCCAACCGCCGCGCGTCCCCGACATCAAGGAGCCGACGATGCCGAACGCGCCGCCGATCAGAAGCGCCAGCAACCAATAGCGCCGCCGAGCTCCCGCCTGACTCATCGCCCAGCCAAGGCCTGCCAGACACATCAGCCCCATCAACATGCAGATATCACCGAAGTTGATGGTATTGGTGAAGCCACCCGCACGATGCACGCCCCACACCAGCTTCTGCCACATCGCCCAACTGCCGGTCAGCACACTGCCGAGGATCAACCCGCCCCACATGGCCCCAAGCGAGGGGGGGCACGACAACACCAGCACCAGCACCGGCACAGCCAACAACAGACGAATCGGCACGCTTGTCGTCTGCCAGGCATCCCCCTGCAGCAAGATGCTCACCAGCAACAGGGCCGCGAGGCCCGCCACCACGCCGATCACTGCCAGGTCTTGCTTGTGGGCGGCCCTCAACAGCCTGCGCGGCTCTCGCAGCAGGCAATAGCCACTGATCAACACCAGCAATGCCGGCCCCAGGCTATAGCCAGAAGGCATCACCAGGCTGAGCAAGCCGAACAGGAAGACACTGCAGGAAACGGCACGCGAGATCATGGGGGAAAAATACGGAGCAACACCGGATGAATCCGAGCGCGCAGCAGAAGCGAATGACGGCATACCTTGCCTTCCTGATCCAATGATGACGATGTGAACGGTGATACGGGCAACTCAATCGAATACGGCAAAGCGCAATCGTGAGCTTGATGAGCGGGATAGCCTGACACAACTGCCCTCCTCCTTGGCATCAGGCGCGCAGCATGAAAGTCATCACCTGCTCCCTCTATCCCGTTCCCTGTGAGCCCATACGAAAACGCCGCATCACAAGGATGCGGCGTTTGAGTTTTGATCAAGAACTAAGGCTCTGGATCAATCGTTGCCGAACAGGTCACGTGTGTAGACCTTGTCGACCACATCAGCGAGCTCTTCCGCCATGCGATTGCTCAGAATGACATCTGCTTCCTGCTTGAATGCCTCGAGATCACGCATGACGCGTGAACCGAAGAAGGTGTCTTCTTCCAGCACCGGCTCGTATACCACCACTTCCACGCCCTTGGCCTTAATGCGCTTCATCACACCCTGCATGGCACTGGCGCGGAAGTTGTCAGAACCGGACTTCATCACCAGGCGATACACCCCCACCACCTGCGGGTTACGCTTGAGCACGGATTCCGCAATGAAATCCTTGCGCGTGGTGTTGGCATCGACGATGGCCTGGATCATGTTGTTGGGCACTTCCTGATAATTGGCCAACAACTGCTTGGTATCCTTCGGCAGACAGTAGCCCCCATACCCGAATGACGGGTTGTGATAATGCTGCCCGATGCGCGGGTCCAGCCCCACACCTTCGATGATCTGCCTGGCATCCAGGCCATGTGACTCGGCGTAGGTATCCAGCTCATTGAAGTAGGCAACGCGCATCGCCAGGTAGGTATTGGCGAACAGCTTGATGGCTTCCGCCTCGGTGCTGTCAGTGAAGAGCACATCAACACCCTGCTTGATCGCGCCTTCCTTGAGCAAACCAGCGAACACCTCGGCACGCTCGGAGCGCTCACCGACGATGATGCGAGACGGATGCAGGTTGTCGTACAGCGCCTTGCCTTCGCGCAGAAACTCCGGCGAGAAGATCAGATTCTCGGTATTAAAACGCTCACGCGCCTCTACCGTATAACCCACCGGCACCGTGGACTTGATCACCATCACCGCGTCAGGATTGATGTCGCGCACATCCTGAATCACCGCTTCAACACTCCTGGTATTGAAATAGTTGGTGGTCGCATCATAATCCGTCGGCGTGGCGATAATCACGAAATCGGCATCGCGGTAGGCCACTTCCTTGTCGAGGGTAGCGCGGAAATTCAGATCTCCACGTGCCAGAAACTCATGGATCTCGTTATCGACGATAGGCGAGATACCACGGTTCAGGCCTTCCACCTTCTCCGGCACGATATCCAACGCGACGACTTCATGATGCTGAGAAAGCAGCATGGCGTTGGAAAGACCGACATAGCCGGTGCCTGCGATGGCAATTTTCATTTCAAATATTTCCTGTGTTTACCGTAACGAATAGCGAAAAATACTGAAAACATCAGACTGCTGGCAGGCGCTGAAGTTCCTTGAGGAAAAGCCAAATTGAATCACCGCCATCCTCCTTGAGCAATCTGATATCAACATCAGCAAAGTCATGTACTGCCAAGAGCTATCAGTGAATCTCAACTGATATAACGATAGCCACTGAACAATACAAATGAAAACCTGACTATAAAGATGACATCTTGATTAGGTAACGAGCAGCGAAACCCTACTAGATGGAGAAGTAGTTGCGGTACCACTCCACAAAACGGCGAGCCCCTTCTTCTACCCCGACTTGCGGACGATAGCCAGTCGCAGCAAAGAAATCTTCAGTATCTGCCCAGGTCTGAGACACATCTCCGGGCTGCATATCCATATAGTTTTTCTTGGCCTCAATACCCGTCGCTTTCTCAACGGCACTGATGAAGTCCATCAGCTGAACCGGACTACCATTACCGATATTGTAGAGGGCATAGGGTGCAGGGCTTTCATCAGGCGCCAGACCTTCCGCTGCCGACTTCTGACCGGCCTGAGGAATTACGTCCTTGATACGAATAATGCCCTCAACGATATCATCAATGTAGGTAAAGTCACGCGACAGGTCACCGTGATTATACACATCGATGGACTTGCCCTCGAAAATGGCCTTGGTGAACTTGTACATGGCCATATCCGGGCGGCCCCATGGGCCATATACGGTAAAGAAGCGTAGGCCAGTCGTCGGAATGCCATAGAGGTGAGAGTAGGTGTGCGCCATCAACTCATTGGACTTCTTGCTCGCCGCGTACAGGCTGACAGGGTGATCCACACCATCCTTGGTAGAGAACGGAACCTTGGCATTCAGGCCGTAAACAGAGCTGGAAGAGGCGTAGACCAGATGTTCAATCTTGTGATGACGGCAGCCTTCCAGGATGTTCAAGAAACCCAGCATGTTGGCATCTGCATAGGCGTGCGGGTTTTCCAGCGAATAGCGTACCCCTGCTTGAGCAGCCAGATGGATGACATGAGAGATCTCGTTGTCAGCAAAGACTTTCTCTACTGCATCACGATCAGCAAGATCAAGCTTCAGAAACGAAAATTCAGGAGACTGCTGGATAAGCTCGAGGCGAGCCTCTTTCAGCGAAATATCATAATAGTCGTTCAGGGAGTCAATACCAATGACGTTTTTGCCTGCTTCCAGCAGACGCTTGCTGACTTCTGCACCAATGAAGCCCGCAGCTCCAGTAACCAATACTGACATCATTATTTACTCTTCTTGGCAAGTATTTCTTCAGCGACATCAAGATAACGCTGAATCACGTATTGTTCATCAAATTTTTCTTCAGCCAACTTCCTGGAGTTGGCCTGCATCTCTGCCAGCTTTTCATCTGAAAGATTGATGACTTTTGCCATGGCTTCTTTCAGAGCTTCTGTATCGCGTGGCGGTACGAGGAAGCCATTGACTCCTTCAATGACAACATCACGGCAACCAGGGGTATCAGTAGTAATAATGACTTTACCTGATGCGGCAGCTTCTAACAGGCTACGCGGCGTGCCTTCTGGATAATATGATGGTAATACTACACAATCTACTTCTTTCAACACTTCAGGCATATCACTGCGCGCACCAAGAAACAATACATTTTTATTACTACAATATTTTGATATCACTTCATCTGATACAGCACGTGCAGATAAATCCCTAACACCAGCCAGCAAGAAATGTTGACAATAGAACATATCGCTTAATGCAGAACTAGCAATAAGATATTCTTCGACACCTTTTTGCTTTATTAATCGTGACGACATCAAAAACTTTTGCTTTCTTTTTGCTCTACTATTGTAAGAAAACTTATTTAAATCTACTCCAGAACCAGGTAATAATTCAGAAGAGCCTTTGCATACATATCCATTTTCTCTTAATAACAACATGTCATCAGAGTTCTGAAAAAAACAATGCGTAGATGTCTTATAAAAATACTTTGATACACTACTGTATATAAAACCAAGCAAACCAGTTAACTGCGATGCTTGGCCCACCCCTGATATATTAATCACACAATGAGTACGCAATATTTTTGAGCATATCAAAGAATATAAATTCGTTTTTGGATTGAAAGAAAAAACTATGTTAGGCTTTAATAAAAGCAAGCGACAAAATAGTCCTAAAAAAGTAGAAGCCTCCTTAATAAGGTTCGTACTTGCCCCATCAATATATATTGATTTCAAATAAGCAATATCACTATCTATTTTTATAGCCTCATCCTCTCTAGTAACTATATAGTTTTCATAATTAGATTTATTAAAAGAAATCAATGTACCAAGCCTAAAATTATTAATGTACCATTTACTATTAGCTACAAAAACAATTTTATTTTTCTCCTTAGCCACTTTATACCTCACTTAAAAAACCTTGAAATAACTACTCTGGATAAAAATAAAAATTGTTCTTTAGATATAACTGCAGATAAGCACAGCTGGAAAAAGCTCAACAACATGTTGCCTCTAGATCTATTATTTGATGAATAAGCAAAAAACTTTTGACTGTACATGTGCATTGTATTTTGCAATTCAGAGAAACTAATAAAACTCAGTAATTCTTTTTGATTTATATCGGCCTGAATGACTCCTGATTTATATTTGGAAACGATAAATCTCTGGCATTTTTTTTGTATTAAAGACTTCTTGATAGAAATAGATTCATTATTGATTCTATAGTAAACGAGCTTTTCTTCGCAATTTGACAGGATATAGCCTTTATCAACAGCTCTAAGCAAAAAATCTAAATCCTGTGCTGCGGGTATGTTCCTATAGCCATTTAACTCAGTATATAAAACTCTTCTAGCAAACCAAGTTGGATGATACGCCATGCTTTTAAAGGATAAATTATGCTTTAAAACTGAAAAATCGGCTGAGTTCACTGCTTCTCCGACAGTACGCCCCTCTTCATTTATACGATAAATAGCGCTACCGCAGAGAGATATACTAGGATTATTTCTTAAAAAATCTATTTGTACCGAGTAACGATTTGAGACATTAACATCATCTGCATCTAAGCGAGCGATAAATTCGCCAGTAGTACTCTCTAATGCTTTATTTAAAGACATAGCCAAGCCAATATTTCTTTTATTTTTTATTAGCATGAGCGAGTCGTGTTCGTGTAACACTCCATCAAGAACGGTTATTAAAACTTCTATTTCGTCTGTCCTTGTCGGATTATCTAATACTATAATTATTTCATTCTTAAACTCTATCAACCTTTCTTGTTCAACGATAGATTTAACTGATTTTTCAATCCAATCTATGGGTTCTTTATAAATTGCTAAAATAGTCGATACAGTAATCATACTCTTACTTCCTTAGTGATAACGAGGCAATGTATAGCAAAACAAACTTATGTAAGAATACGTTAGTAGCTGCAGTAAAATCAACTCTATTTAAATTAAATATATAGAAGACCAGTAGAGAAATAAAAATTGCTCTCATACACGTATTATTCGTCATCATCGCCAACTTAAAAAAGATAGCAACAAATAATGCTAAAAAGAAAGCGCCAAAGAAATATAAATCTCCAAAGTTAAGTTTCGCTTCTAGTAATGGTGAAAACCCGTAACCAATACCTGTTCCCATATACTGGGCCATTTGACCAGCAGGTGTAACAAAACCTGTAGCAATAAAGGATGATAGCCTATGAAGCAATGGTCCTATGTAGCTAGCACCCGGGAAAGGTAAGTCTAATACAAATCCGTCGTTAAATATCAAAAAATTATTATAATTAGAGTAAAACTCATTCTGTGAGAAGTACTCAAATAAAGAAAACGATGCATTTCCGTCTTCAAAATAATGATAAAATGCCATAGTGATAGCGGCTATCGGAGAGAGTAACATAAAAGTTATAAAAAAAATATATAACTTATTAAACCGCAACCCTAACAGAATAACAATCAAAACTGAAATCGGCAAAAGTTGGTTACGATAAGAGCCAACAACCAAGAAAACAACTATCAAAGCACTGACTAATACAGCGTATAGCTTAGTATATTTATTGCTTTTAGCCGATAAGAAAAGTAGCGGAATTAACATACATGCTACGGTTCCTATATCGAAAATTATAATCCGTAGTAAATTAAAACCACCTATGGGCTCGACCCCACAATAATGACAGCCTGAATAAAAACCCGTCCAACCAAGCAATAATACATTTAATATTATATACAAAAAAGGGATAAATAATACAAATACTAAGTATATATTTAAGTTTATTAAATTAACCCTAGGTAATGTCTTCTTACTTTGTAATACAGACGAAATTAAGCAAAAAGAGAATACAGCCAAGCTCCAAAATAACACATTCTCCTTTATAAAATCGACATATAAGTTTTCTTTATAATAGAAAGGATATATTATATATGTGTAGAAAAATGGAACTAATGTCAGAGTAATAACGATCAGCCAGAAGCTATTCCTGTTGCTAAGATTTATCATATATTAACTTCTTATATTCTTTATAAATGTTATTGCTATCATACTCATTAGCTCTACTTGACATTGCGTGCTTACTAAAGGAAAAACTACTAAAGTCCTTAATTACAGCACGTAAGCCAGATATGGATTTATATGCATAAAGTACCCCAATATCATTTTTTATATAATTCTCTTTGATAGTATTATTTATGTCTAATATTTCTCTTGGCCCAGTTTCGCAATCAGTAGTAATGATCGGTACATTTAATGATAATGATTCTAGTAGAACATTCGGAAAACCCTCAGAGCTCGATGCTAGAATCAACCCTTTGGCTTTTTTCATAATAGGATAAGGATTTTTTTTAGCGCCCAAAAAAACTATATTTTCCGAATTACCTGCATGCAAACGAAGATATTCTAATTCAGGCCCATCACCCAATATTACCAAGCTCTCATTTTTTACTTCTTTAAATACAGAAATTATATCATGTACATTTTTTATTTTATTTAATCGCCCGACAAAAATGAAAAAATCACGTGGTAAATTAACTTCTTCTTGGGTACATTCACTACTAGAGATTATATTTCTTATGTTCAAACAATTAGTGACTACATTATTATTATCACATTTTTTCAAACTTAGATAACTCTCTTTCATTCTGGTTGTTAAGAATATCCTTTTACAATAGCTCGATAGTAAAATATATTTTATGAGACATAAATTGATGGTATTCTTTATGGAGAGCTTCGATTTATACTTATTAACTGAGCCGTGAGTAACCAATATTGCGTCGTATCTAACAAATAGCCTCGTAATACCGTTTATATAGTTTGCTCGAGACAAGTGACTGATTACGGTATCTACTTCATCATCTTTTATGATCTTATACAAGTGTATCGAGCTAACTAGATCTCTGATAAGTGGAAGACTATATAGCTTATTTTTTTTAATTCCTGTATTGAAATTTATTTTTATACCTTTGTTTATATTATAGACGATTTTATCTTCTATAATCAGTATCGAGATATTTTCGTTGTGAGCATAAAAAGTGTTAGCTAGATCAGCCGCTGCTTTTTCGCCACCACCATTAGCTAAAGAATTAACGAATACTAATATCTTCTTTCTCATAATTGTCTTAACTTTTTTAATGGTTTAGCTGGAATACCTACATATATGCAGCCGCTTGGAAGATCCTTTGACACAACAGCACCAGCTCCGATAACAATATCGTCGCCTATTGTAACGCCTGGCAAAATTACTGCATTTGCGCCTATATGCACACGATTACCTATCTTAACTTTTTCGAAGGTATGTGTGCCATCAAATTTATTATAATCTAGAGTGGTCGATAGTATTTTTACACCAGCAGAAATTGACACATTAGAGCCCATTATGACTCCTCCAGAAGCATTTATATAAGAATAATCATTAAATGTAACATTATCGCCAATTTCTAATTTTTGCGGACACACTACGCGCGAAGGACCATAGGTATGAAAACCATTACCATAGCCCTTTAACTTCCGCTTAATTATAGTTCTATTAATTTTATTTAAAATTCTAAATATCATTTAAGCATTCTTCCAAATATAAATCGATAAGAAATTGTAATTAAGCTTAGTGGGGCTAAATAAACTACGATAAATACAGATAACGATTGGTACCTACCTGATACATACTCAAAAAACAATATCATTGTCACTATTGTTATAGCCGCTGAGATCGAGACTACATACTTCAGACTCGTATTTCTCCTTATAGCGATAGCAGATTGACAACAATAATAATTAGAAACTGCTACGCCCCCCATTAATATTGATAGAAGTAATAGTTGGATATTTCCTGGATTATATTCTATTATAGTAGTTGATACTTCTAATATGCCTATACAACACAAAGTCAATATTAAAGAGGCTGCAATTAAGTTGTGCTTAGCTATAATGTCTTTAATTTTTTCTTTTAACAAGCTAGTTTTACTTTTTTCTTTAATAAAAGCTAAAACAATTGGTTCACAAAGCTTCATGATTAAAGATGAAATTCTTTGTAATATCCCAAACTTACCTAGTGTAGTAGCGCCCAAATTCTGATTTATCAATATACTTAAAATTGGCATTAGTGAAGCCGATATGATTCGGTAAGAGACTATATTATAAGAGTTTTTTATGATGACTTTGATAATGTATACTCGAAGAGTAACTTTTTGAAAATCCTTTCTTCTATATAGTATCAAGCAAAGATTTGGTAAGAACAACAAAGCTCCATGCATTATCGCTATTATTTCTATAGCAACGCCTTTAAAAATAGAGCAAAGTATAACAAGTAAAATTACGGACTTAACAATTACTTGGATCTTAATTACTGTTTGACCATAACCATTCGTTGCATACCAAATATTATAATTAAACAACTCTGCCACTAGAAATAGCGTCATATAAGCCAACATGGAACTACTATATCCATAACTTACGGACATTGCAATGCAGCCGACAACTATTACAAGTGCAATTAATTTAACTATAAACAAGTTGGCTACTAGTAGTGCGCCTCTATGACTCAATGCTCTTTTTAGTAATAATGGGGCAGCACCTAACTCTATTATTATAACCAAGAATGCTACAATAGTCTGGGCTAAGAAATATTCGCCGTAGGCATCTAAAGAATAACCTGTGATCAGTAAAGGTATGAATATCAGAGGGAAAACAACTTCAATTCCTTTGTTTATAACTAGTATTTTTATATTGTTTCTGAAGCTACTAGACATTTACCTAGCCCCAGAACCAAATATTACTGTTTTTATTGTTCTAACCAGGATGAGTAAATCCAACCAAAAGGAAAAGTTTTTGATATAATAAAAATCATACTCTAGCTTTTCTATCATACCTTCTACTTCTGCTGCATATCCCTGCTCGACTTGGGCCCAGCCAGTAATGCCAGGGCGAACAACATGACGGTAATGGAAGAACGGTACGTCCTTCTCATACCACTCCGTCAGGTTCATGGATTCTGGGCGAGGCCCTATCATGCTCATATCACCCTTCAGTACATTGAACAATTGGGGCAGCTCATCAAGACGACACTTGCGAATAAAGCGGCCCACGCGTGTGATACGTGGATCATGACCTTCTTGGGTAAAGCCAGTCCCCTTCATGTTGGTATACATGCTGCGAAACTTGTAGACGGTGAACGGGCGACAGTGGAAACCCATGCGCGGCTGGCAGAACAGTGCTTTACCGGGGCTATCCAGGCGAATGGCAAGCGCCGTCAACAGCATGACGGGGGCAAGCAACGGAATCAGGATCAAGGCAGCAAGAATATCCATACCGCGCTTGATGACCTCATAATCTTCACGTGGTGTCAGTGAGCCAAACTCATTGGCATAGAGGTGATCTAACAGTACCTTGCCGGTAATCATTTCATGTGCCTGGGTGGCATGATACACCGGAATACGGTGAATCGTGCAGTTAGCAAGAAAACGTTGCCATTCTTCCGGGAGATCCGCACGTAAGTCCGCGACTACTGCATCGATACGCTTCATACCGACAAGTGTCGGGGCCTCCAGCTGGTACCAATACACTGATTTGCTGTGATCATCACACAATGCTGGCGCCTTGCCAAAAGGCACTACTGCCATACGTTTAGTAGTCAGTTTGCTGTCGACATAATAGAAAGCGCCGCCAAAGATGATCGCCAGGGCGAAGGAAATCCCTACCTGGAGGCGAGACACTTCAATTTCCAACACACTGCAGATGATGATCAGCAGAGTATAGGAAGCGGCGACTGTCGGGATAACATACGTGAAAGATCGTGTCCCCGGCAACTGGCATAGCCGGTTGATCAGCTTCAATGACAAGGTAAAGGCCGCGGCGGTGCCCAGAATAGCATTCCATTGTGCCAACGTGGAGGTATTCCAGAAATCAAATCCCCAGCGGTACATGGCAGGTAGTACGACTACCAGCAGCACGCCAAAGAATGTCTGCAGGCGCTTGCTTGCCAGCAAGCGTTCATGGTGGCGTGAATAACGGCGCTGATGCTCCATGGTAGAGCTCACTTCTTTCATGTCTGGTTCCCTTTTAATTCAGACCGGCTAGTGGCGAAGTTATATGAGATCATTTATAGCTGTAATTGTAATAGCCATAATTTTCGCCGTAGGCACCGGCGGCCTTGCGTTCCATCGCATTGAGTATGCCGCCTTTCACTGCAATACCAGATGCTGCCAGGCGCTTGAGCGAGACTTCCACTTCCTTGGGCGCATTCACCTCAAAGCGTGTCACCAGTAATGTCGTCCCCACGTGCTTGCCGATAACGGCAGCATCTGTGACAGCCAGGATTGGCGGGGAGTCAATGATGACAAGATCAAAACGCTCGCTGACCGCAGCCAGGAATTCCTGGAAACGTGTGCTCATCAGCAGCTCGGAGGGATTAGGGGGCGCAATGCCACGCGCTATATAAGAAAGTGTCTCAAGCGCAGAAACCGGGCGAATAACATCTTCCAGAGACTTCTTGCCTGCCAGGTAATCACTCAAACCACACTCAGAGCGCTCATCGAAGATAGAGTGCATATGGCCCTTGCGCATATCGGCATCTACCACCAGTACGCGCTGCCCAGCCTGGGCACAGACGGCAGCCAGATTGGCAGCAACGAAACTCTTGCCGATGCCTGGGCTGGGGCCGGTAATCATCAATGTATTGGAAGAGGATTCCATCATCGCGAAGTGCAAGCTAGTCCGCAGGCCGCGTAGCGCCTCGATGGCCAGATCAGCCGGATTGCGCGCGGCAAGCAGGCCATTGGGAATCTGGCGTGAATGCTTGTCCGTCGCACGCTTTACCTTTCGGCTCAGCTTGCCCTGCTCATCCGAGAGCGGGATGGTGGCATACACTGGCAGACCCAAAGCTTCCAGCTGATCTGGCGACTCTACACCACGGCGGAAGGCAGCACGCAGCAGGATGCCACCCACCGACAGCATGCCACCCAACAGTGTCGCGATGACCACAATCATCGCTTTCTTCGGCTTGACAGGCTGCGGCAAGATACCGGCATCATCCAAGATACGCACATTGCCGACCGTACTGGCCTTGGCGATCTCCATTTCCTGCACTTTATTCAACAGCTGCACATAGATGGCTTGCGTCACTTCCACACTGCGCGTGAGGCGCAGCACTTCCTGCTGTGTTTCAGGCAGGTTCTTCACCTGGGCATTCAACTTATCCATCTCACGCTTGAGCTGCGCCTTTTTCTCGAGCAGTGCTTTGTAAGTCGGGTGGCTGGGCGTATAACGCTTGGCGATCTCTGCTTCGGTCAGTTCCAGCTGATTGACCTGCGCTTCCAAATTCACGATGCGCTCCAGCACTGACTGGGTTTCCAGCGAGAGATCTACACTGTCACGTGAGGTCCTGAATTCATTCAGGCGCGATTCTGCGGCATCCAGTTGTGCCCGCACCTTGGGCACCTGATTATCGAGAAACTCAAGGCTATTACGCGCTTCTTCACTCTGACGCTGAACATTCTGTGAATAATAGATATCCGCGATGGTATTCAAAGTACGCTGCAGTGCTTGCGGGTGTTCTCCCGTCATCGACCAGGAGAGAATGCCGGTTTCCTTGCCCTGCTCTGCAACGGAGAAGGAGTTACGCAGATCTTCAATCGCCTGCATACGGCTAATATGGGTCAGTTCGAATTCCGCACCTTGCGCAGCACTCAGTGAGGTCACACGTAGATTGAGCTGACTATCGGCGAAGGTGTCCAGTTGGTTGACTCCCCCTTTGCCAAGCGACTCCCCCTCAAGGAAAAGCTCATAATGGCTCTCATCCAGCACACGCAGAGTGATAGTGCTACCAAGCATGGCATCAGCGACTGGCATTTCACTGACGGTAATACCCTCCCCTGACCAGGTGCTTGCCCAGCCTTGTGCAAAATCCGGACGCTCTACCCCGCGCCGCACGAGGAAATCCCCCAGCAGAGGCAGACGCTTCGGGGTAATAGCAATATCCAGATTTAGCAGGTCTACCGCACGGCCCAGCACCATTCGAGAGCGAATGATCTCGATCTCGGATTGAGACGGTGGCTCCTTGCCTAGCAGGGAGTTGACATCTGACAAAGGATTGGTCGAAGGCGCATCATCAATCTGTATCAGGGCATCCACCTTGTAGATCGGCATCGCCAACAGTGCGTAGACCACCCCAATGACGGCAAACAGGCCAGTGATCGCGATGATCCATTGCTTATGATCAATCAAGGTGCCGAACAGGCGCCCCAGATCAATCGTATCGTCATCGTTATCGCGAGTGGAAGCTGTCGGCATCGCCCCAGTAGCCGTATGTTGCGGGGTCTGATTCATGAAACACCCTTCGAGTGCTGCGGCTCTCGTGAGAACCAGTGGTAGATGGTAATGAAGAGGGAAATGAGGTGCTCGTGCGGATCAATCATCGCCGCGCAGGTCATCAAAATCACTGGCGGAACGCGTTACCTGATAGACGGCGGTCAGGGTCGGCATCAACTGATTGACGACACGGTTCCAACGACTGAGCGGCGCGGCGGTCACGTAGACCACATCAGAAGGCTGCAGCATGAATTCGGCACCGATGACGAAAGCTGCCGAATCGCGGGCATCCAGCTGATAAACGGTCGCCAGCTTGCCGGTGTTGGTATCAGCACGGCGCACGACGAAGATACCCTTGGCATCGGCCTGGTCTTCATCGATACCACCGGACTGGGCAATGGCATCCGTCAGCGAAATACGCGAATTGCCCATCGCCAGGCTGCCCGGCAGTTGCACCTCACCCATCACATACACTTTCTGATTGCCCACATCCGGAATGTGCAGCACATCACCGTCGCGCAGCAGACGGTTGTTGCTCAGTGCACCGTTCTGCAGCAAGTCGTACAGCGAGAAGTGTTCATCACTGTCATCACGTGTCAGCACCACGTCGTGCCAGTTGGCCAGCGGCGACAGGCCACCTGCCTGATTGACGGCATCCAGAATCGTCAGCGGCACATTGGTGATCGGCAGGATTCCCGGCGTTTGCACCTGGCCGGTGACATAGACCTTCTGGGATTTGAATGCCGCTACCTGCACATCGATCTGCGGTGAAGCGATATACCCAGACAGGCGACGCTCGATGACGGCGCGCAATTCCTTGACCGTCAGTCCTGCCGCTTTGACGCGCCCGATGTAGGGATAAAAGATGGTGCCATCGCTGTGCACGCTGTTGCCGGATTCGATGGCGCTGCGTTCAGAACCGGCAGGGATGGTCAATTCGGGGTGATCGTAGACGATGATGTTGAGCACATCACCGCGACCGATGCGGTAATCGTAATCGGCCAGCTGCTGCTCAAGCAGCTGATTGTCACGCTGGCCCTGGCCACGACTGTCATTCAGGGCATCTACCATGCCGAAGGTGATCGGCTTGACCTCAAGCGCATCATCCAGCGGGGCCGTTTCTGTCTGATAGTCCATATCGCCACCGGGGGCGAAAGCACAGCCCGTGGTAGACAACATGGCAATCAACAGCGCGGTGGTCATTGCCAGGCGGGGGCGCGGCGACAGCGCACAGCCCTTGCCAAACATGGTGACCTTGATCATGTAAAACCCCCGAAAACTGCAAGATGGAATGGGCAGCCTCATGCTGCCCTGGAAGAGAAGGCGTCGTGGTCAGGCCGCGACGTAGTCAATCGAAAGTCGTCAACCGAAAATAGGCTCAGCAGCCCAAACCCGACATGCCAGTCAGGGAGAAGAGTCAGGGTGAAGAGACAAAATGTAGAAAAGGATGCGCAGGGTGAATCTCGAGGACAGCTAGAGAGCTGTCTGATATCGGCCTGCATTGCGCTAGGCCTGCGATGTGTCTTCCCGACTCAATCGACCTTTCGTGAGCGCGACCTGATTTTAGGCACGCTACCGCCCCAGGGTGGTTGACGGCGCATCCCTGAGGCCCTGACATGAAGATCTTGATGTCTTCCAGCTTGTGTCGTGCCTGGCCACCTGTTTCTCAGGAAGCATCAATCCTTCACTGACGCAAGAAAGCCTTGCTGCGAGTGGCACCCCGAATGCAAGCCAAGATCATTCCTCTTGAGGAAAATTCGGCGCACTGAACTCGTGGACAGATATCGAGCACAAAATTCAATTAGCTAATACTTAACAACCAGAAAGGCAATCCCGAAATTCAAGACGCAACAAACCCTAGCAGAGCAATCGTCTTGTAGATCGCCAGTGCTATCAGATGAGGACTTGTTTTTGTTCAAATGAGTACAGGATTCAGGTTTCGAACTAATAAGACTTGTACAACCCTATCGGCTCGCACTGCCTGGATGGTACCAGTCACTGCAAATCCAATGGCTGACACGCCATGACAGCCTGTTACCGACACTGCTGAGGAGAGAATCTATCGGGCGTTGGTAGAGACACCAGCACCGCAAGCGCAAGATCCTTCCTGCGTATCGTCAACACGGTATGACGCTCAACCGGTGACCCATCCTTCCTGTGTCGCAAAAAAGAAACACAGCCTTTCAATAAGGGAAGCATGATACTGCATTCTGGGACTCTCGTTCCACCCTTTATTCATATTCCCCTGCCGTCCACCAAGGCATGAAAGCGAGACGACAACACCTAAATGACTGATATTTTTAGTATTATTCGGACCACTGGGCACCAGGAGTCGCATTGCAGGGCATTAGATCATGAATCATTGCGTATCCAAAAGGAGACACCAAGCTCGGCCACGGCTGACCGAGATACACATCAGCATCAACCAGAAACGAAAAATTTACACAAAGTACCAATTAACCAATAACAAAATGACTAGCCTTCCCATCAAAGCATCAGCAAACAGTATTGAAATGGGCTTACCGATAAATATAACGAGTATCACGACCCAGAATTCAAGCCCGTATGCTCTCTTCCGAGATTGGCCAATTTTTATCGACCCGCATTTCTTGCGATTATTGTCGAGAGCCCGAGGCCATTCTTGTCAAGCATGATGCCGCGATCATCATATTCGATGGTTGTTTACGGTTAGATGTCAGTCGACCAACAACCTGAACTCTGTTAATTTCCACAACATTCGCGTATTGAAATCTGTCTCACGAGGCGATAGAACGTAGGCATCATTAATATCTCGCCGCACCAACTGTTTCCCACAAAGAAACAATGATTCAGAAAAATCAAAACTTTGCATGGGCGCAAACGCGCGCAGAGTTTCACCACCATGAAAGAAGGGAACCCACATGAAACGTATTTCTACCTTGCTGGCCATTGCTGGTTTAGCACTGACTCCGATGGCCCATGCAGAAAGCGAAGCGCCCGCTCAGGCTAGCACTACATCAACCAGCGCTGGCGCCGGTGGTGGTGCCGCTGCCGGAGCTGGCGCAGCCGGCGGCATGGCTGCAGGAACGATCGCGACAGTGGCGGTAGGAGTCGCGGCAGCCGTGGGTGTTGCAGCCAAGGTAGCCTCTGGCGATGACAGCAGCAGTAGCACCACCGGCACTACAGGTACTACTGGCACCACTGGCACTACAGGCACCACTGGCACCACAGGTACCTTCTGATCAACATGAAGCCGACAACCATCACGATGGGGGGCCGCCTGGCGGCCCCTTTGCTTGTGTCTGGTGCGCTGATGCTCGGTGGTTGCTCTTCTCTTGAGCAGGGACAGATTGCGCAAACCGCTCTGGCGTTCATCGACAGCGACCAATTCGATGCCGAGCGTGCGCGCGCCCTGCCCTATGCCACGCTGCGCTTAAGCTATGACGGCAACACCGGGATGGTGGTGCTGGCGTCTCTGGAGACAGCGACGCGCAAAGACATGGACGCAACGGACGCGACCTATCAGCAAGAACACGCAGGGCTGACACCTCTGGCAGCCCTGCCCTCTTCCGCCACGCCTGTTGAGTCGACGGCAAGACAGCCTTCGAGCACGACAGAGCTGGCACGTTTCGAAACCGCGGATCATGCCTTCGTGCGTCTGGAGAACGGCTGGCTGAGCGGTACCGCCGGCTTCGACACCGACCTGCTGGACATGCGACGCGAGGTAACACTGACCACGCTGATGTCTGCGCTGGACAGGGGCGAAACCACGCCCAGCTACATGATTCACTCTCGCTGGCAGCGCGCCGACGGGATAGAGGGCTATGCGCAGGGCCAGGCAAGCTGGCAATGCGCGCCCCCCTCCGTGCAGGCCTTGCCGCTGGGCGATCAGACCGTGGCCCAGTGTAAGGAAAACATCCTCTGGCAAGATGGCTCGCGTAGCGTCAATCGCTATGCGGTTGCTACTGTGAATGATCCCCCCGCGACTGATGCCAATGCGGCACCAAGAATCTGGGCGGCGGATGTTCAACCCTGGCCGGATTCTCATTATTGGAGCTGGGAGGTCGCGCGTGGCTGGTGGTAAATGCCAAGAAATTTTCTTTCAGCGCCATGATCATGCCGCCCCGGCTGCACGAGTCGGCAGTGTGTCTTCTGTTCATCTAGGTGTCGTGTCTCTTGCCCGTCGAGGTGTCGTGAAAAGCTATCTGCATGAACGTCTGAAGGCCGCCCTTGGCGTAGCGATGCTCGCGTCTGCTTGCGGTGCACTCCTGTTGCCTGGCACAGCGCTCGCCAGCGAAACTCCGGCAGCATCGTCAGCCCCGTCCCAAGACCAGGAGGCAAGTGCCCAGACGCTGACCATCAGTGAGGCGCTGTCGCGCCAGCTCGGCGTGCTGACGAATGCCAATGGTATCGAGTGGCCGCATGCGTTCGTGGCCACCCAACAGACACGCGACAGGACACGTGAGCTGGGGCGGCGCCTGTTCTTCGAGCTGCGTCAGTTGAGCTCGCAGGCCGTCTTTGATGATCGGCTGTCGGCTGAAGGGCTCAAGCACTGGATGCGCATCATCGGCCGCACGCCGATCGAGGGGCGTCAGGTCGGGCGGATCGATCCCATCGCTCTGTGGCGTTTTCCGCGCCTGGATATCCCGCTCACGACGGGTGACTGGATAGGCCAATGTCAGGCCGAGTCGCGCATTCAACTCTGGAGTGCCGTGGGCGTGCGTCAGCTGGACTGGCGCCCCGGCCTGACACTGCACGACGCCATCGCTGGCCTGCCGGGCGCGCAGGCGGACTCGGAACACGCCAGTGTCATCACGCTGGGCGGCAGAATCATCGTCCGCGGCATCAGCGCCTGGAATGACCAGCCCTATACGCTGGCGCCGGGCGACCGTGTCGTGGTCAACATGCCGCGTATCTCGGCGGCAGCCGCCTGGGTCAATCGCAGCCTGCCCGAGTGGTTGAGTCTGCAATGGCCGGGCAAGGAGTGCCGCAGCGTGGACGCCATCACGGGAGAGCCGCAGCAGCGCGACTATCTGCAGGTAGCGCGGCAATACGCTGACAGTGATGACCGTGATAACCGTAATGACAGTGATCACCGTGATGACAGCGATGACCTTGATGACACGGACAGTGGCTCGCTCCCTCAGGGCGACACTCCATGAGCGACGTGACAATGACACAGCAGGACGCCGCGTGCTCAGGCAGGCAAAGGATGGCAGCAGACAGCATGGATCATTCGCACTTCTCTTCCATGGCACCGGCGCGTGCCCGGCTCACTCCCTTGACGCGCACCATCCGGCAACTGGCCATGCTCAGTGCGGGCATGCTGCTGGCCCCGATGAGCTACGCCGGCCTGCTGGATGGTCCGCAGCCGATCGAGACACGTCTCAGTGGCCTCGGGCATGGGCAATCGGATTTCGGTGGCGTCGGCCTGATGCAGACCCCGACCGCGCGCATGCAGAACCCGGGCAGCATTCACTTCTCCTATACAGAGGTGGAGCCCTATCTGCGCTATAACGTCAGCCTGCAGCCGCTCGATTGGCTGGAGGTCGGCTTCCGCTACACGGAAGTCACCAACCGCCTGTACGGCGAAGCCATCGCTGGCGACCGCAACTACCTGGACAAGGGTGTCGACGCCAAGTTTCGCCTGTGGGAAGAGAGTCGTTATCTGCCCGAAGTCGCGGTCGGCCTGCGCGATATGGGCGGTACCAGCCTGTTCGGCAGTGAGTACCTGGTCGCCAGCAAGCGCTGGTATGACCTCGACTTCACGCTAGGCCTTGGCTGGGGCTATCTCGGTTCACGCGGTGATCTCAGCAACCCGCTCGGCTGGGTGCGTGACAGCTACAACGACCGCCCCGGGCGTGGCGAGACCGGCGGTGATCAGGGCGGTGAGTTCTCCCTCAACAGCCTGTTCAAGGGCGATGTCGGTATCTTCGGCGGCGTGGAATGGCAGACACCGTGGGACCCGCTGGTGTTGATGGCAGAGCTGGATGGCAATGACTATCAGAGCGAGCCGCAGGACAACGATCAAGAGCAGGACAGCCCGATCAACCTGGGCGCCCGCCTGAGCTTGACCGACAACCTGACCGTCAAGGCCGGCTGGGAGCGTGGCAATACCGCGATGTTCGGCGTCAACTTCGGGGTGGATCTCGCCGGGCTCTCGCAGGCCAAGCTGGATAGCCCGCCGGAGCGCCTGAATGCCGAGGCCCCCACGCGCAACCAGGTCAGCTGGCCTGAGCTCTCCCGCGAGATTCAGGCGCAATCGGGCATTCGCGTCGATAGTCTCTCGCGTGAGGGAACGGCGCTGATCGTCAGTGGTGAGAGTACGCGTTTCCGCTCCACCGCTCAGGCCGAAGGGCGTGCCAACCGCGTGCTGCACAACCGGCTGGATGACTATTTCGAGAGCTTCCATTACCGCCTGCGTTCTGGTGGTCTGGACACGCGCGAAGATGTCCATTCCCGCGCCGATATCGTCAGTGCCGGACACGATGCGCGCCAGCAGCTGCGCTATACCCACAGCGTCTATGCGTTGGCGGCCACCGAGCCGACCGATGAGCATGGCGAAGGTGCGGCCCGCTACAGCGGTGAAAAGGTGCTGCTCGAGAATCCTGATGATCGCTGGAGCGCCGGCTTCTCGCCTGGCCTCAACCAGAACATCGGCGGCCCGGATGGCTACCTGTATCAGGCCTATCTGCGCGGCTCCGCCTCATGGCGGACCGATCGTCACGGCTGGCTCTCCGGTTCGGCGCAGCTGACCCTGTTCGACAACTTCGACAAGTTCGATTACATCTCCGACTCCAAGCTGCCCAGGGTTCGCTCCTATATCGGTCGCTATATCGAAGAGACCGACGTCGGCATCAATAACCTGCAGTACACCCGCACACACCAGTTCGGGCGTGACTGGTACGGTATGGCCTATGGCGGCATTCTGGAAATGATGTATGCCGGTGTGGGCGCGGAGGTGCTCTATCGCCCGCTGGGCTCGCCACTGGCCTACGGGGTCGATGTGAACTGGGTCAAGCAGCGCGAGTTCGATCAACAGTTCGGCCTGCGCGATTACTCGACCACCACTGGCCATGCCAGCATCTACTGGGACACCGGCTATGAAGACGTGTTGGCCAAGGCCAGCTTCGGCCGCTACCTGGCAGAAGATGTCGGCATGACGCTGGATGTCTCACGCGGCTTCGCCAATGGCGCACGCATGGGCGCCTGGGCCACCTTCACCGATGCCGGCGACGACTTCGGCGAGGGCAGCTTCGACAAGGGCCTCTACATCGTGCTGCCGCTGGATGCGTTCTTCATGCATTCCAGCCGTGACAATGTCGGCTTGGCCTGGAATCCGCTGACCCGTGATGGGGGCGCACGTCTCAGCCGCAAGTTCAGCCTGTATGACATGACCAGCTATCGCGACATGGATGACTACTGGCGCGGCTTCGCTTCCCAGGTCTGGAAGTGAACGACGCCATGAGCTGTTCTTTGCCGCGAAGCGGTCTACGTAATGAGCTGACCTGAGCCATAAGACCATAGCCGCACCCACAAGAAGGCCCCGATCCACAGGATCGGGGCCTTCTTTCGCATCAGCTTCGCACAGACAACTGAGCCTCTTATCGGCTCATGTCATGTGTTCAGCGCTTGGTGAAGTTGTTGCGCACCAGGTCGACCACGTCGTCCATGCGGCCATTGAGCACCGCCTTGGCGGAGTAGAGCGCGGTGGAGGCGACCTGGCCGGCCTCCACGTGTGGCGGCATCACCAGCTCCATGCGGTTGACCTTGACCTCGAGCACCCCGAGGCCGTCCTGGGCCAGCAGGCTCTGCACCGCCTCATCCAGCTCGTGCTTCTCCTCGACGCGACGCCCCCACAGCCCCATGGATTGCGCCAGCAGCGAGAAGTCGGGATTCTCGAGCTCGGTGTAGGTATCCAGGATGCCCTCGACCTTCTGCTCAAGCTCGACGAAGCCCAGCGTGCTGTTGTTGAAGATGACGATCTTGAGCGGGATCTTCTCCTGCTTGAGGGTCAGCAGGTCCCCCATCAGCATGGCAAGGCCGCCATCGCCACACATGGCGATCACCTGACGCTGCGGGTAAGCCTTCTGGATGCCGATGGCCTGAGGATAGGCGTTGGCCATGGTGCCGTGCATCAGGCTCGGCAGCGTGCGGCGCTTGCCGTTGGCCCGAATGTGGCGCAGGCACCACACCATCGGGCTGCCGCCATCGGCGGTGAAGACGGCGTCTTCGCTAGCGTGGCGATCCAGCGCCAGCGTCAGCTCCTGCGGGTGAATCAGACGCTCGTCATCGGAGGTGACGGCGGCATCGTCACGCGCCTCGAGATACTTCTTGCGGCAGCTGTCGAGCCAGGCGCTGTCATTACGCGGGTCGACGCGGGTCAGCAGCGCCGCGCAGGTGTCCTTGACGCTACCGACGACCCCGAGATCCACCGGGTGGCGAATACCGATCTTGCCGGGGTCCAGATCGACCTGGATCACCGTCGCCTTGTCCGGATAGAACTGGGTCCAGGCGAAGCTGCAACCGAGCAGCAGCAAGGTGTCACACTCCGCGACGGCCTCGTAGCCGCCCTGCAGCCCGAACACGCCGGTCATGCCGACTTCGAGTTCATTGTTCGGCTCGATGAAATCCTTGGCACGCGACGTCCAGGCCACCGGTGCCTTGAGTCGTCGTGCCAGCGCAAGCACTTCCTCCTGCGCGTGCTGACAGCCGATGCCGGCATAGATCGAGACCTTGCCCCGCGCATTCAGCGCCTCGGCGACGGCGGCCAGCTCCTGCTCGCCGGGACGAATCACCGGCATAAAGCGATGGGCACGCCACGGCAGCGAGCCCTTGGGCTTCTGGGTGAACAGATCCCCCGGCACGATCAGCACCGCGACCCCGCCTTCCGCCAGCGCCTTCTGCGCGGCGATGGCGACCATGCGGCGGGCATTCTCGGGGTTGGTCAGGTACTCGCAGAACACGCTGTACTGGGAATAAAGCGCCTTCTGATCCACATCCTGCGGGAAGCCGACGCCCATCTCGGCGGTATCGATCTGCGAGGCAATGAACACCACCGGCGCGCCATTGCGGTGTGATTCGATCAGACCATTCAGAAAGTGCGTACTGCCCGGCCCACAGGTACCGGCACAGCAGGAAAGCTCCCCGCTGATGAAGGACTCACCCCCTGCCGCGAAACCGGCCACTTCCTCATGCCGCACATGCACCCACTCCATCTCGGAGCGCCGGATGGCGTCGGTGAAGTGGTTAATGGTATCACCCACGATGCCGTAGCAACGCTTGGCGCCGGCCTCAAGCAATGAATCGACGATGATATCGGAGACGGATGCTGACGAAGATGTGGTTAGTGCCATGGAGGTGCTTTCCTTTTCCGGTGAACTTTCGGGTCAGGATGAGCAATACATTCACTCATTCGAATAAACAGTAAGCAAGACGTTGGGATGACCCGAGGAAATGCAATGGTGAGGACACAAGGCATCAGTGGCACACGGTGTTGCGTAAGGCGTAGCATGAGCCTGAGGCACCCGAACCACGAGGACCCGATCACGCCACGCAGAGTGCGCATGCAGAGCAGAGCGCAATGCTGGATGAAGCAATACTGGAGAGAGCGCAATGCCAGAGAGAACGATGCTGGGGGGATCGAAAATGCTGAAGAGGGTGGGGATGCAGTGGCCGATCATTCAGGCCCCGATGGCAGGCGTCTCGACGCCTCGTCTGGCAGCCGAGGTCTCGAAGGCAGGCGGGCTGGGCTCGATCGGCGTCGGTGCCACGGATGCCGACGGCGCCCGCAGGATGATCACAGAACTGCAAGCGCTGACCGACAGGCCTTTCAACGTCAATGTCTTCGTGCACCCGGCCCCGACACATGACGCTGCTCGCGAGAGCGCCTGGCGGGAGTGGCTGACGCCGCACTTACAGGCCTTCGAGACAACGCCCCCCGCCAGACTCGACACGCTCTATACCAGCGTTGCCGATGACCCCGGCATGCAGGCGATGTTGCTGGAGACTCGCCCCCCCGTCGTCAGCTTTCACTTCGGCCTGCCCTCACGCGATTTCATCCGCGCCTTGAAGGAAGCAGGCATCTGGCTCATGGCGACGGCGACCAACCTAGAGGAAGCCAGCGCCATCGAGCGGGCCGGCTTGGACGCCATCGTGGCGCAAGGATTCGAAGCGGGAGGTCATCGCGGCATGTTTGATCCAAAAGCCGCGGATACCCAGCTGAGCACTGCCGCCCTGACCAGGCAGCTGGTAGACGCCACGCACCTGCCGGTCATTGCCGCAGGAGGCATCATGAACGGTGAAGCCATTACCGCCGCTCTCGCGAATGGCGCCGTGGCAGCCCAACTCGGAACCGCCTTCATCGCCTGCCCGGAATCCAGCGCCGATGCCGCCTATCGAGACGCACTCACCGGGCCGGCAGCGCATGACACTCGCATGACCTCGATCGTCTCGGGCCGCCCCGCGCGCATTCTCGCCAATCGATTCGTCAGCCTGATGGAAGACCCATCATGCCCCACACCACCGGACTACCCTCTCACCTACGCCGCCGGCAAGGCGCTCAACGCCGCCGCCAGAGCGCAGGGCGAGACCGGTTTCGGGGCACAGTGGGCGGGCCAGGGCGCCCCGCTGGCCAGAGCGATGCCAGCGGGAAAGCTGATGGCAATATTGGGGAAGGAATGGACAGAGGCGTCTAGCAATACGCAATGATCAGCGCTTCATCTTGTCCTTCGTCGTGTAATACACGCTGTCGATATGCGAGAGCATCGCGCGTTCGGCGGCGTCCGGGTCACCGGCACGCAATGCCTCGACGATACGCACATGCTCTTCATAGCTGCGCTTGATCGAGCCGTGTTCGGCCATGACCTGGCGGCGGATGTTGAGCGCGTAGGTATAAAGCTCATCGGCATAGCGGATCAGGATCTCGTTGCGCGAGTATTCGGCGATGACGTGATGGAAGTTCTGATCCGAGAGCTGGAAGTTCACCGGCGAGTCGAAGTGCTGTGACTGGGCTTCCAGCAAGGCGTCCAGCTTCTTGAGCCCTACCTCATCGATATGTCGCGCGGCACGGCGGGCGATGGCCGATTCCACCACGATCCGGCTCTCGAAGACGCTCTCGATATCCAGGTTGTTGAGCTCATCGCCCTGCTGACGCGCGGGATGATTGCGGAAGCTGTCGATCACGGCCTCACTGGCACAGACCCGTGACTTGCTGCCGTGCGAGACATTCAAGAGGCCATAGCCTGTCAACAGCGCCAGCCCCCCGCGCACCGTCTCACGACTCACTTCAAACAACTGCGCCAGCTCACGCTCGCTGGGCAGCTCATCTCCATCGCGCAGCAGGCCCGTCAGGATCATCTCGATGAGCTTGTCGGCGAGAATTTCCTTCTTGGTCTGATTCTTCAGCGCTTTCTCGAAGGCGAAAGGCGTCTGTTTCATGCAGCCTCCACTGGTATAGATTTCATACCAGCATAACCGACAACCGCATATCACGCATCCACAAACCGACCATGGTCGCAATTTTCGAGAAAACCTTGACCGATCAGCGTGGGCTCGGCTAATTTTTATCTCAACTGGTCTGGTAAACCAACCAGCAGACCATAAAGTGCGAATTGATTGAAGAAACCAACAACAACGCCAACTCTCACAAGGCTGGAATTCACATGTCAGCAACACGCCCTGTCATTGCCCTCACCCTTGGTGACCCCGCCGGTATCGGCCCGGAGCTGATCGCGCGCCTGGTCGCGGAACCCGAGCAATTCGCCGAGACCCACAGCGTGCTGGTCGGCGATCAGTGGCTGTGGGAGCAGGGCCAACGCCAGGCCGGTCTCTTCACCCAGCTGCCACGCGTCGCAAGCTTCGCCGAGGCCCGCCAGCATGAAGGCCTGTCATTGATGCTGGTGGAAAGCGTGGCGCAGCAGGAGGTGACGCTGGCCGAGGAAAGCGCCGCCTGTGGCGCCTCGGCCCTCGCGGTGCTGTCTCGCTGCCTGGAAGCGGCCCAGAACGAGGAAGTCGACGCTATCTGCTTCGCGCCGCTCAACAAGCTGTCGATGAAGAAAGGGGGCCTCGGCCACGAGGACGAGCTGCACTTCTTCGCCGAGAAACTGGGAGTCGAGGGCTATTTCTGCGAGTTCAACACCCTGGGGACGCTGTGGACCTCTCGCATCTCCTCGCACATTCCGCTCAAGGACGCCGCCGAGTACGTCACCCAGGAGCGCATCATCGCCGCCAGCCAGCTGATTCATGACTCGCTGAAACTGGCCGGTTTCGAACGTCCACGCATCGCCGTCGCCGCCTTCAATCCCCACGGTGGCGAAGGTGGCACCTGTGGGCGCGAGGAAATCGACGTCATCGCGCCGGCCGTCGCGCGCTGCAATGAACAGGGCTACCCGGTCGAAGGCCCCTTCCCGGCCGACACCATATTTATCAAGGCGCGCGATGGCGAGTACGACGCCATCGTGACCATGTACCACGACCAGGGGCAGATCGCGATCAAGCTGCTGGGCTTCAAATCCGGCGTCACCGTCCAGGGCGGCCTGCCTATCCCCATCACCACGCCGGCCCACGGCACCGCCTTCGACATCGCCGGTCAGGGCAAGGCGGACGTCAACCCGACCCGCAATGCCTTCGCGATCGCCAAGCGCATGGGCACCAACCTGCGTGCACTGCGTCTCGAGACCGCTTCTGCCTGATGCGCTTTCGCCTCTCGCTCATGAACCTGAATCAACGCCATCCACAACAAGGATAATTCGATGAAGATCACCAACGTCAGAACCCGCGTCTTCGAATGGAAAGGCCACACCGTCCCCCCGACCGCCCACTTCTGCTCCAACGCCATGGACGAGCTGTGGGACAAGGGCGACTCGATGGGCACCTTCCGCTTTCACGGCTGGACAGTGGTGGAGATCGAGACCGACAACGGCCTGGTCGGGCTGGGCAACGTGGCGCTGGCGCCGCGCATCGCCAAGGCGATCATCGATCAGTATCTCGCGCCGCTGATCATCGGTCAGGACCCCTTCGACTACGAATACCTGTGGCAGCGCATGTACCGCTCCACCCACGCCTGGGGCCGCAAGGGCATCGGCATGGCCGCCATCTCCGGCGTCGATATCGCCATCTGGGACATCATGGGCAAGGCGGTCGGCAAGCCGATCTTCAAGCTGCTGGGCGGACGTACCAAGGAGAAGATTCCCTGCTACGCCTCCAAGCTCTACCGCACCGACCTCAAAGGCATGCAGGAAGAAGCCCAGTCCTATCTGGATCAAGGCTTCACCGCCATGAAGATGCGCTTCGGCTACGGTCCGCGTGACGGGGTCGAGGGCGTGCGTGCCAACCTGGATAGCGTGGCCGCCGTGCGTGAGGTCATCGGCGAGGATGTCGACCTGATGCTCGAGTGCTACATGGGCTGGAACCTGGACTACGCCAAGCGCATGTTGCCGAAGCTGGAACGCTTCCAGCCGCGCTGGCTGGAAGAGCCGGTAATCGCCGATGACATCGATGGCTACGCCGAACTCAATCAGCTGACCAGCATTCCCATCTCCGGCGGTGAGCACGAATTCACCCATTACGGCTTCCGCCAGCTGCTGGAAAAGCGCGCCGTCTCCGTCATCCAGTACGACACCAACCGGGTCGGTGGCATCACCGCCGCGCGCAAGATCAACGCCCTCGCCGAGTCCTTCAGCGTGCCGGTCATCCCGCACGCCGGCCAGATGCACAACTACCACCTGACCATGGCCTCACTGGCCTCCCCGATGAGCGAGTACTTCCCGGTGCATGATGTCGAGATCGGCAACGAGCTCTTCTACTACATCTTCAAGGGTGACCCGGAGCCGGTGAACGGCTTCATCGACCTCGACGAAGAGACCCCGGGGCTGGGCCTCGAGCTGAACAGCGACTACTTCGATCAGTTCAACATCATCGAGTGAGGGAGCCATCATGAGACTCGTCCAACTTCGCACCGCCAATGGCCCGCGGGTCGCCGTGGTCGAAAGCCGCGACCAGCTGCGCCTGCTCGACTTCCCCGGTGGCACCTATGAGCTGGCCTCCCGTGCCATCGAGCTGGGCATCGGGCTCAGCGCGCTGATCGAACAGCACTACTCGCACACCCTGGTCGACTACAAGCAGGCGATCGATCGCCGCGAACTGCTGCCGCCGGTCACCCACCCCGACCGCGCGCGCTGCACCGTCACCGGTACCGGCCTGACCCACCTGGGCAGTGCCGATACCCGCGACGCCATGCATGCCGCCGCTCAGGCACAACGCGAGGATGACGCCAACGTCACCGACTCGATGCGCATGTTCCGCATGGGCCTCGAAGGCGGCAAGCCCACCGCGGGTCAGGTCGGCGCGCAGCCGGAATGGTTCTACAAGGGTGACGGCAGCATCGTGGTCGCGCCGGAAACCGCGATCAGCGTACCGGCCTTCGCCGAGGATGCCGGCGAAGAGCCCGAACTGGTCGGCCTGTACCTCAACGATGCCAATGGCCAGCCGCACCGCATCGGCTACGCCGTGGGCAACGAGTTCTCCGACCACATCACCGAGCGCGCCAATTATCTGTGGCTGGCCCATTCCAAACTGCGCGCCTGCAGCTACGGGCCTGAGCTGCTGATCGGCGAACTGCCCCAACACCTGGAAGGCACCAGCCGCATCACCCGCGAAGGCCAGACCCTGTGGGAGAAGCCCTTCCTGACCGGTGAGGCCAACATGGCCCACAGCCTGGCCAATCTGGAACACCACCACTTCAAGTACGCCCAGTTCCGCGCGCCCGGAGACCTGCATGTGCACTTCTTCGGCACCGCCACGCTGAGCTTCGCCGATCAGATCAAGGTGCAGGAAGGAGACCGCTTCGAGATCGAACTGCCGGCCTTCGGGCGCGCGCTACGCAACCCGGTCGCCTTCGAGTCCCACGACAACCAAGCTGAGCAGCCATCCGCCATGGCAGTGCTGTGAACACTGCCGATCAACACAACAAGTAGAGCAAGGATCAGGGTCTTGAGAACCCCGCCATCACACGGCCCTGATCCCGGCAGCACCAGCAGTACCAAAAGCACCAGCAACACCAGCAGCACCAGCGTCAACACGCCGCCAACGCATCACGACAATAACGAGAAAAGGGTTTCGCCATGACAACCTCACGCCACCACACCACCGCCACCCTCCTGTCCGCCGCCCTGCTCAGTCTGGCGATGACAGGCACTGCCACTGCCGCCACCTCGCTGACCTTCGCGCATGCCCACCCGGTCACCGATTCGCAGCATCTGGCCGCCGAGCGCTTCGCCGAACGTCTCGCCGAGCGCAGCGCGGGAGAATTGACGGTCAAGATCTTCCCCAACGGCCAGCTGGGCAATGACCAGGCGATGATTTCCGGTGTCCGCAGCGGCACCATCGATCTGGAGCTCTCCGGCAATCCCTATTTCAGTGGCCTGGTCAGCGAGCTCAACGTGCTGGACCTGCCCTTCCTGTTCGATACCCGCGAACAGGCCTATCAGGTACTGGACGGCGAGGTCGGTCAGGACCTGCTGACTGCCATGCAGCCTCAGCAGATCGAAGGCCTCGCCTTCTGGGAAATCGGCTTTCGCAACCTGACCAACTCACGCCGCGCGGTAGAGACCGCCGATGACATCAGCGGCCTGACGCTGCGCACCACCCCTAACCCGGCGCATATCGCCGCCTTCCAGGCCCTCGGCGCCAATCCGACCCCGATGCCTTTCGCAGAGCTTTATACCGCGCTCGAAACCCGCACCGTGGATGGCCAGGAGAATCCGGTCAGCCTGATTCGCTCCGCCAACCTGTATTCGGTGCAGGACCATCTGTCGCTGACCGCGCATGCCTATACCGCCGCGCCCTTGATCATGAACAAGCAGACGTTCGACAGCCTCGCCCCCGAACTGCAGACGCTGATCAAGGAAGAAGCCCGCGAAGCGGCCCGCTATCAGCGCCAGCTCAATCATGACAATGAACAGGGCGATCTGGCCTTCCTCGAGGAACAGGGCATGCAGGTCGTGCGCGAACCCGATACCGCCAGCATGCGGGCCAAGGTCGCCGAGCCGGTGCGCGCCGAGTTCACCGCCAAGCACGGCAGCGAGCTGCTGGAACGCATCGACGCCGCTCTCGCCCACTGATCACGCTCGCCTGACTCGCCACTGGAAGGAAGCTCGCCATGCTCTCTGACTCACTCCAATCCCCGGTGATGCCTGCGTCTCTTGCCGAACTGGGCGAGCAACGCGAGCGCTATCTGGCCACGCAGCAGGATGAAGACTTGCCGATCATCGATGCCCACATGCATGTCTGGGACCCGACGCGCAATTACCACCCCTGGCTGTGCGATGAGCCGATGATTCCCTTCCGCTACGGCGACTATGCCGCGATTCGTCGTCCCTACCTGCCCGCCGAGCACCTCAAGGCAGCGGGAAAGACGCATCGCGTGATGGGCTGCGTCTACATGGAAGCGGAATGGGCGCGGGGCGATGCGCTCAAGGAAGTCCGCTGGGTCGAGGAGACTGCCCGCGAGACCGGCTGGCCGAATGCCATGATCGCCCAGGCCTGGCTGGATCAGGACGACATCGCCGAGCAACTCGCAACGCTGTGTGAGCCACGTACCCCCAGAAGCAGCCTGGTCATGGGCATTCGCCACAAGCCGGCCGCGCTGGAACGTCTCGATCCGAGGCTTGCCACCCACGCCATGCCCGGCTCGCTGCGCTGCCCGCGTTATCAGTACGGCGTCAGTGAAGTCGCGCGTCGCGGGCTGATCTTCGAGCTGCAGGTGCCCTGGTGGCACCTCGAGGAACTGCTGCCACTGCTGGACCGCCACCCGGAGATGCCGGTGGTGATCAATCACGCCGGCGTGCCCGGTGATCGTCATCCCGACACCCTGCGTCAGTGGTCACGGGCCCTCGCCAAGGTCGCCGCCTGGCCACAGGTGATGATCAAGTTCTCGGGGCTCGGTATCGCGGGGCAGCCCTGGCGGCTGGAAGACAACCGTAAGGTCTTTGCCATCGTGCTGCGCCATTTCGGGGTCCACCGCGTGATGTTCGCCAGCAACTTCCCGGTCGATGGGTTGGTGACCTCGCTCGATACGCTGCTGCAGGCCTTCAAGGTCCTCAGCCGCTCCTTGAGTCCCGAACACCGCCTCAAGCTGTTCTGTGACAACGCCGTGCGCCGCTACCGCTTGAGCGCTACCGACGGGCCGGAATGACGACGATCGCCACGCCAGCGATTGCCACGACAGCCTCTATAAAAACAACTTGCAAGGAATTCGCCATGCTTACCCGCCACGCCCTTTCCCATAAAGCTCTGATCAAGACAGTCTCCGCGCTGGGACTGATGCTGACCTTCGCGACCACTGCCCACGCCGAGATCACCGCGCGCATGGGCACCAGCCTGCCGGATGCCCACCCGCAGACGCTGGGGGCCAAGAAGTTCGCACAACTCGTCGAGGAAAGATCCGACGGCGAGATCACCGTCAAGGTGTTCTCCAACGGCATTCTGGGCAACGACGTCAACATGACCTCGATGCTGCAGTCCGGGACCCTGGATTTCACCGTACCGTCCACCGCGACCCTCAGCAGTCTCAATCCTGACTTCAACATCGTCAGCCTGCCCTTCCAGTTCGATGACAGTGCACATGCGGACGCGGTGCTGGATGGCGAGGCCGGCCGAGCCCTGCTCGCAAGCCTCGATGACAAGCAGCTGGTGGCACTCGAGTACTGGGAGAACGGCTTCCGTCACATGACCAACAGCCGCCGCCCCATCGAGACGCTCGAGGACATCGAGGGCCTCAAGATTCGCACCATGCAGAACGCGCTCTACATCGACCTCTTCAATGGGCTGGGTGCCAACGCCGTGCCCATGTCGGTCAATGAGCTGTTTACCGCCATGGAGACCCGCACGGTGGATGGCCAGGAAAACCCCTACACCGTGATCGACGCCAAGCGCTTCTTCGAGGTCCAGAAGTACCTCTCGCGCACCGCGCATGCCTATGACGCCCTGGTGCTGGTCGCCTCGGCAGGCTTCATGGAGTCACTCGATGAGGCGCAGCGTCAGCTGGTCCGCGAGGCCGCCCGAGAAGCCACGCTCTATCAGCGCGAACAGAGCCGCGCCCTTAACGAGGAATTGCTGAGTGCCCTCGAGAAGAAGATGGCCGTCAACGTGGTCTCGGACAGTGAGCGCCAGCGCATGCGTGAGGCCTTGGCACCGGTGATCGAGCAGCACACCCAGGCGCTTGACGCAGACGTGGTGACGCAGTTCCAGACTGCCCTGGCCGACGCGCGCTGAACACTTTCATCAGCGCCTGTCATCAGCCCCTGACATCAGTCCCAGCCACCGACACGCGGCAGCGCCCTTTTCGCTGCAACCAGAGGGGCGCAATGACAGCGCTGCCGCACTGTCATCGAGATGCCTCCTTCGGGGATGACACCATGAACAAACTGACCCAAGAGATGCCGTTATCCATGTCGATCAAACCGCCCTCTGCCACGCACGCCGAGTCCCGCAAGGCCGCTGGCGCCGAGCAGGAAAAGACAGCTCCGCAGGACACGGCAGCTACGCAGGACACGGCCGCCCCCTCGAACATTGCCGTCGGCATCACGGCGCTGTTCAAGGGGCTCGAGAAGACCCTGACCCTGCTGATGGTGCTGGCGCTGGTGGCGATGATCGTACTGGTGTTCGTCAATGTGGTGCTGCGCTACGGCTTCAACAGCGGCATCTCGATCAGTGTCGAGCTGTCCCGCTTCCTGTTCGTGTGGGTCACCTTCATGGGCGCGGTCACGGCGCTGATTCGCCAGGAGCACCTGAGCGTCAATACCTTCGCCGACAAGCTGCCTGCGGCCATGCGCGCCGGGCTTGATCGGCTGGTGACCCTGGCGATGCTCGGCTGCTGCCTGATGCTGCTCAAGGGCAGCTATGCCCAGACGGTGCTCAACTGGAGCAACCTCTCTCCCATCAGCGGCATTCCGGTCGGCGTCTTCTATCTCGCCGGCCTGATGGCAGGCGTGCTGATGTCACTGATTCTGCTCTGGCGTCTGCTGACGCCGCTGGCACTGCATGGTGTCACGCCGCGCGTCGCGCCGAGCCACGCCTCTGATTCGCAAGGAGATACGCCATGACCATCGGGCTCTTCCTCGGCTCCCTGCTGGCCGCCATCGGCCTGAGCCTTCCCATCGCCTTCGCCCTGCTGGTCAGTGCTATCGTGCTGATGCTGCATCTGGATCTGTTCAATTCGCAGATCCTGGCCCAGAACCTCGTCAATGGCGCCGACAGCTACACCCTGCTGGCCATTCCCTTCTTCCTCACCGCCGGCGAAGTGATGTCGCGCGGCGGGCTTTCCCAGCGCATCGTCACGCTGGCGATGTCACTGGTGGGCCACCGCAAGGGCGGGCTCGGCTTCGTCGCCATCTTCGCCGCCATCGTCATGGCCAGCCTGTCCGGTTCCGCCGTCGCCGATACCGCGGCGCTGGCCAGCATGCTGCTGCCGATGATGCGCAAGGCCGGCTACCCGCTGGGCCGCTCCTCCGGCCTGATGGCCGCCGGTGGCATCATCGCCCCGATCATTCCGCCCTCCATTCCGCTGATCATCATCGGGGTCGCCGGTGGCATCTCCATCGGCAAGCTGTTCCTCGCCGGCATCGTGCCGGGGCTGATCATGGGCGTGACCCTGGTGGTGATGTGGCTGTTCATGACGCGCAAGGAAGACCTGGTGGTCACGAAGAAGGCCAGCGGGCGTGAACGCCTCAAGGCACTCAAGGACAGCTTCTGGGCCATCATGCTGCCGGTCATCATCATCGGTGGCATCAAGAGCGGCATCTTCACCCCGACCGAGGCCGGTGTGGTCGCGGCGGTCTACGCCATCTTCGTCGCCACCGTGGTCTACCGCGAACTCGACCTCAGCCAGCTCTACGCCGTGCTCGCCCAGGCCGCCCGCAGCACCGCCATCGTGATGTTCCTGGTCGCCGCGGCGATGGTCGCCTCCTGGCTGATCAGCATCGCCCAGTTGCCGCTGATGGTGGCCGGACTGCTGCAGCCACTCGCCGATGACCCGCGCATCCTGATGCTCGCCATCATGGGCATCGTGCTGGTGGTCGGCATGGTGATGGACCTGACGCCGACCATTCTGGTGCTAACCCCGATCCTGATGCCCATCGTCAAGCTGGCCGGCATCGACCCGGTCTACTTCGGGATCATGTTCGTCCTCAACTGCGCCATCGGCCTGATCACCCCGCCGGTCGGCAACGTGCTCAACGTGATCACCAGCGTCGGCAACCTCAAGTTCGAGAAGGCGGTCAGTGGCGTCGCGCCCTTCGCCCTCGCCTATGTGGTGATTCTGCTGCTGTTCGTGGCCTTCCCACAGATCATCACCGTGCCCCTTTACTGGATGACCGACTGACCCGCAGTTCTGCAGGCCGCTAGCGCCACTCACGACAACCGAGCCATTCACGACAACAACGACAAGAGAGCCTTTCCATGACGCCCATGCTCAAGACCTCCCTCGCCAGTCTGCTTCTCCTTGCGCCAATGAGCGCCGCGCACGCAGGCACCGTGCTCAAGCTGGCGCACGCGGCCCCGACCACCGATACCCAGCAACAGGCGGCCGAACGCTTCGCCGAGCTGGTCAAGGAAGGCACGGATGGCGAGATCACCGTCAACATCTTCGGCAACGGCGTCCTCGGCGGTGACCAGCAGATGATCGCCGGCGTGCGCAGCGGCACCATCGATATCGAGATGTCCGGCAACCCCAACTTCGCGGGCCTGCAGCCAGCGCTGGGCGCCTTCGATCTGCCCTACATCTTCCCGGACCGCAAGACGGCCTATCAGGTGCTGGACGGCAAGGTCGGCGACGATGCCCTGGCTCTGCTCAAGGAAGACAACCTCAAGGGCCTGGCCTTCTGGGAAGTCGGCTTCCGCGCGATGACCAACTCCAAACACCCGATCAAGACGCCCGCCGATGTCGATGGCCTGGTGATGCGCACCAACTCCAACAAGTCGCTGATCGAGGCCTTCTCGTTGCTGGGTGCGAATCCGGTGCCGATGCCGCTGGGCGAGCTCTACACCGCGATGGAAACCGGCACGGTCGACGCGCAGGACCACCCGATCAGCATCGTCTGGTCGGCGGGCTTCTATGAGGTCCAGGACTACCTGTCATTGACCAACCAGGCATACACCTCGCTGCTGATGGTGATGAACGACGACAAGTTCGAAAGCCTGTCACCAGAATATCAGCAGGTACTGGTAAGCGCGGCGCGCGAAGCCGGCGATTATCAGCGTGAACTGAACGCGAAGAACGAACAGAAGATTCTCGCTGAGCTGGCCGACAAGGGCATGAAGATCGAGACCGATGTCGATACCGCCGCCTTCCAGAAGGTCGTGCTGCCGACCTGGGACAGCTACATCGCCGCCAATGGTCGCGACTGGATCGATGCCATCCAGGGCGCCAGCCAGGCCAGCGCCGATGTCGATGTCGATGCCGATGACAAAGCCGAACCGCAAGTCACGCAGAAGACCACGGCCGCAGTGACGCAGTAACGCCCATCCGTTCTATCGCCTTGCTTACCTGTCACCCAGCGAGGGCATGAGCCCTGACGGCACCCTCGCTGATTGGAGAAATGTCATGTCCCGAGATGTTCTGCTGCTCAACCAGAAATGCGCACACACCCTGAGCCTGTTCGACGCCACCAGCGGCGAGGAACTCCACCATCTTCGCCTGCCGGATTACCCGCATGAGTTCGTGGTGGATTCCACAGGCCGCTACGCCTTCGTGGGTCACTACGGCATCCTCGGTGCCGACTGTATCGGCGACCAGGGCGGCTGCTCGGTGTTCGTGGTCGATCTCGAGACCTTCACGCTGGTCAATACGCTCAGTACCTGGCCGTACTATCGCATCCATGGTCTGGGCATCGATGACCAGGACCGCCTCTACGCCATGAGCGAAGGCCATAACACCCTGCTGCTGTTCAACACGCCCCTGACCCAGACCACGCCGGATCTGGCCGTGTCCTCCGGTGGCTACAAGACCCACCTGTTCGCGCTCACCAAGACCGGCGACTGGGCCTACGGCATCAATCTGCTCAGCAATACCATCACCAAATTCAAGCCTCACGATGCCACCTTCACGCCCATCGCGATGATTCCGGGCCGCAAGCCGGAGGGCAACAGTCTGTCCGCCGATGGCCATACCCTGTTCATCAGCAACCGCGATGACGACAGCATCGTGGCGGTGGATACCGAATCGATGACCGTGCGCGCCTCGGCGACCACCGGTCGAGATCCCAACCGTATCTACCGTGACCCCAAGGGGCGCCTGATCACCACCAATTACGGGGAAAGCTCGCTGTCATTGTTCGATGAGGCGCTGGCGCCGCTGGGCACCATCCAGCTTGAGGCAATTCCCATCGCGATGAGCTTCCACCCGGATGGCGAGCAAGCCTTCGTTTCGCTCAAAGGCGATCGCATCGCGGTGCTGGATCTGGAGAGCGGCCAGGTACGCAGAAGCTTCGCGACACGCGCCGAGCCGGACGTGTCCTGCCTGCTGGTGCGTGACCACTGAGTCAATCGGCACTTGATGCTTCCAACCAGGACATGAGCCAGTCATGACGGATACCACATTCAGGCACGAGCCTTCACACAGTCAGCCGCTGATCGATGCGCACCATCACTTCTGGGCACTGGATGGCCAGGTGGCGTACCCCTGGCTGGAAGAGTCACCGGTGGAGAACTTCTTTCTCGGCGATTACGCCGCGATCCGTCGGCCCTTTGTGGCCGCGGACTTGAAGCGCCTGGTGCCTGAGGGCTTCCGGCTGGTGGGCAGTGTGCACTGTGAAGCCGAAGCTGCACGCTCGCAGGCACTGGAAGAGACGCGCTGGATCACCCGACAGCAGGCCACTCATGCGCTACCCAGCGCGCATGTCGGCTGGGCGGCCTTCGGCACTGACGAGTGCGCCGCACAGCTGGACGCTCAATGTGAATCGCCGCTGTTTCGTGGCGTTCGCGCCAAGCCAGTCACCGCTGCCACGCCGCAGACCCGCCAATCGGTGGCGGGCACCAGCGGCAGTCTGCAGGACCCGCGCTGGTGCGAGGGACTGGCGCTGCTCAAGGAGCGTGACCTGAGCTGGGACCTGCGCGTGCCCGCCTGGCATCTAGAGGAGGCGGCCGCGACGCTGGAGGACTTCCCCGGCTTGCGCGTCATCCTCAACCACAGCGGGCTGCCGTGGGATCGCACGCCGCAAGGCCTTGCCCAATGGCGCGCAGGCATGCGGGCGCTTGCCGACAACCCGAATGTCGCCGTCAAGCTGTCGGAATTGGGCACTCCCTGGCATGCCTGGGATGCCGGCGCCAATCGTGAGCTGCTATGTGAGGTACTGGATATCTTCGGTGCCCAGCGCTGTCTGTTCGCCAGCAACTTCCCGGTCTCCGGCCTCAAGGTCAGCTATGGCGACTGGCTAGCGCTGGTGACCAGCGCCATTGAGCAGATGGCGAGCACCGACCTGCGCCAGCGCACGCTCGACAAGGTACTGCACGACAGCGCCATTCACTGGTATCGCCTACCGATTGCCACTATCGCATCGCCCACGGATGCTGCCGCTGTCCCCAGCTCTACCGCTACTACACCTTCTATTACGTTCTCTACTGCAACCCACACGACACCCACGGCCTGACTCAACCTGCCTCAGGGCTTCACTTATCAAGGAGAAGACACGATGTCACTCAAAGGTCATCAGCTTATCGGACAACGCAGCTTCGCCGCTCAGGGCGAGGCGATCCACGCCATCAATCCGGCCACGGGTGAACGTCTGGAGCCCGCCTATCCGGGTGCCAACGCGAGTACGGTGGAAGAGGCCTGCCAACTGGCCAGTCAGGCCTTCGATGCCTATCGCGCCACGTCGCCCGACGCGAGAGCCGTCTTCCTCGAGACCATCGCCGAGGAAATCGATGCGCTGGGCGATACTCTGACCCAGCGCGCCATGCAGGAGACCGGCCTGCCCGAGGCACGCCTGAACGGTGAACGCGGCCGCACCTGCGGACAGCTCAAGCTGTTCGCCAAGGTACTGCGTCGCGGTGAGTGGCAGGATGTGCGCGTCGACCCTGCGCTGCCGGAACGTGCGCCCCTGCCGCGTGCCGACCTGCGCCAGCGTCAGATCCCGCTGGGCCCGGTGGCCGTCTTCGGGGCCAGCAACTTCCCGCTGGCCTTCTCGGTGGCCGGTGGCGATACCGCTTCCGCGCTGGCCGCAGGCTGCCCGGTGGTGGTCAAGGGACATTCGGCTCACCCGGGCACATCGGAACTGGTCGGCCAGGCCGTGGCGCGCGCCGCCAAGCGTTGCGACATGCCGGAAGGTGTCTTCTCGCTGCTATTTGGCCCGGGCAATGAGGTCGGCCAGGCGCTGGTCAAGCATCCCGAGATCCAGGCGGTCGGCTTTACCGGCTCGCGCAGCGGGGGCACCGCCCTGCTGGCCCTCGCTCAGGCGCGCCCGCAGCCGATTCCGGTCTATGCCGAGATGAGCAGCATCAACCCGGTCATCCTGATGCCGGCCGCACTGGAAGCCCGCGCCGAAGCGTTGGGCAGCGCATTCGTCGGCTCGCTCAACATGGGCGCCGGTCAGTTCTGCACCAACCCGGGGCTGGTGCTGGCCGTCAAGGGCGAAGCACTGGAACGCTTCAAGCAAGCCGCCATTCCCGCCATCAAGGCAAGTCCGGTGCAGACCATGCTGACGCCGGGCATCCACAAGGCTTATGCCGAGGGCGTGGCAAGCCTGTCCTCTCAGGCCGGCATCACCTGCCTGGCCAGTGGCGAAAGCGACTCGCCCATCGCCAGCCCCTGCCAAACCCAGCTGTTCAGCACCCAGGCGAGCGACTTCCTGGCCAATGAGGCCATGCAGGCGGAAGTCTTCGGCTCCAGCTCGTTGATCATCGAATGCGATGATCTCGCTCAGCTCAAGCAGGTCTGCAGCGCGCTGGAAGGCCAGCTGACCGCCACTCTGCACCTGGATGACGCCGATCACGATGCCGCACGTCAGCTGCTGCCGGTGCTGGAGCGCCGCGCCGGACGCATCCTCGTCAATGGCTGGCCGACAGGGGTCGAAGTCTGTGACGCCATGGTCCACGGCGGCCCCTGGCCCGCCACCTCCGATAGCCGCACCACCTCGGTGGGCACCGCCGCGATTCACCGCTTCCTGCGCCCGGTCTGCTATCAGGACCTGCCGGATGCCCTGCTGCCACCGGAACTCAAGCACGACGCGCCCTCCGACATCAGTCGACTGGTGGATGGGGCGCGGGAAGGGTGATACCCCGCCATTGAACAAGGTGTAGTGAAGTCCACACCTGCCAGAAGAGCCACCCCACGGGATGGCTCTTTCTCGTTCAGGGCTCATGTCTAGACACTGTGCCCAGGACTCATGCTCAGCCCTCTTGCTCAGACATTCTGCCCTGTCACACCACCCTCCCCAGCCTTGGCGATCAGCCAATCCCGGAACAGTCGCGCGGAGTCCGAGAGCGGACGATCGAGATCAAACACGAGATGCTCCGCGAGGCCGGTGATCGCGCGATGATCCGTGACATGTACCAGCTCGCCCTTGGCGATGGCCTCCGCCGCCATGAAGTCCCACGCCAGCCCGATGCCGGCGCCTCGCTGAATGGCGGCGTAGGTCAGCGTCAGCTGATTGAAGGTGATGTCGGACTTGGGCGGGCGGTAGCGAATACCGAAATGGGCGAACCAATGAGACCAGTCCATGCAGTTCCAGGAGGAGTCCAGCTGAATCAGCGGACGCTGGGCCAGCTCTTCCAGCGAAAGTCCCTGCTCCTTGATCACATCCGGGCGCGCCACCGGATAGATATCTTCGTGAATCAGCGGCGTGGCACCCAACGCTGGCCATTCGCCGTCGCCATAGAGGATCGCGAGATCATGTTCCGGCACCATGCTGGCATCCATCTCGTTGCTGGCGTGGATGTGCACGGTGATCTCGGGGTGCTCGACGCTGAAGCGCAACAGGCAGGGGAACAGCCAGTACTGGGAGACGGCATGCGTTGCCAGCACGCTGACGGTGTCAGGATGCTGGAGCGCGCGCAGGCGCTGTCCGGCCATCTCGAGCCCTTGCAGCGCCGGGAGAATGTGCTGCTGGTAGAGCATTCCCGCCTTGGAGAGCGTGACACCGCGCGCCTTGCGCACGAACAGCGGCGTGCCAAGTGACGCTTCCAGCGCGCGAATCTGCTTGCTGATGGCGCTCTGGGTCAGGCACAGCTCATCGGCGGCGCGGGTGAAGCTTCCCAAGCGACTCACGGACTCGAAGGCCGCGAGTCCCTCCAGTGGGGGAAGATGGCGGAAACGTCCTGCCATGGTGGCTCCCTGTATTTGGAATTGTGTCTGTCTTCGTCATTGCGCTCGCGCGGATGGCTCCAGGCAGCTCTCTCGCCGCACATTCCTTGATGGAATGGCTTGATGCGGCAAAGTCGCTGCTTGATCACGAAGTAACGCATTAGAGTGGCCCCTTGATCAAGACAAGGGCGACTCATCATGAAGAAAGCAATAGTCCATGCTGGCATGGCAGGCGCCCTCTGGGGAGGCGTCATCGTGTTGCCCTCACTGCTTGGCGACATCCATCCAGTAGTCATCAGCTGCGCGCGTTTCGGGCTCTATGGGCTGTTTGCCGCGGCGATCGCGTTGCCCCATGCTCGCCGTCTGGCCGCTCGCCTCACTACACGCGATACCCGCTTGCTGGTGGAGTTGGCGCTGACAGGCAATGTGGCGTATTTCATCCTGCTGACGGCGGCCGTCCAATATGCCGGCGTGGCCATCGCGGCCTTGATCAACGGGCTGGTGCCGGTGGCGGTGATGTTGATCGGGAGACGCCATATTCAGGCGAGCCGCCTGTCCGTGAGCCTGTCCCTGACGCTGATCGGGGTGGGAATCGTCTGCATGAACGTGGCTGTTCTGCTTCGTTTCCTGCAGGGCGCGGGAGAGTGGCGAGACCTGATCGGCGTGCTGTGTGGCTCGCTCGGCGTGATGTCCTGGGCATGGTTCGCGCTGCGCAATGCCCAGCAGCTCAAGGCCGGTCGTTTTTCCGCGCGAGAGTGGTCCACCCTGCAAGGCATCGCGACCGGGGTCGTGGCAGTGATGATTCTTGTGCTGGTCGCCGTCTTGCAGCCGCGGATATTGCTGCTGGAGCTCTCGTCTGAACGCTGGCTGGCCTTCGCTGCCGCAGCCCTGTTCATGTCGGTCGGGGGCTCCTGGATCGCCAACGCCCTATGGAATTCCTCGGCCCAGCGCCTGCCGGTGTCGGTAGGCGGACAGATGATTATCTTCGAGACCTGCTGTGCGTTGCTCTACGGATATCTGCTGGCATGGCAATGGCCGCAGACCAATGAAGTGCTGGGCATGCTGTTGATTCTCGGCGGTGTGATGTGGACGCTGCGCGCCGAGCAGCGTGTGCCCGGCCCTCGGGAGGTTGCGAAAGGCGTACCTGTTACGGGATCAGATCAGTGAAATACCCCGCCTGATGAAGCCTGGGTTGGCCGATGGTCATTCCCCGCACATTTCACTCGCCTATTTCACTCGCCTATTTCAGACACGCCAAGGCCGCCTCAAAGGGCGGCCTTGGCGTGTCTGGTTAGCAGTCTCCATCACTGCCCTATCTGCCTATCATTAAAACCATCAGTGAACGCATCACCGCCTACTCTCACCCTCTCAACCATAGAAGTGCTCGACAAGACTCATGGGAATCGCCGGCACGTAGGTGACCAGCATCAGCACCAGGAAGAGCACGAAGATCATCGGCAGATTGACCTTGGTGGTTTCCCACATGTCTGTCTTGGCGATGGAGCATGAGGTGGCCAGCACCGAAGCCACGGGTGGTGTCTGCTGACCGATGGCCAGATTGAGGGTCAGGATCAGGCCGAAGTGGATGGGGTCGATGCCGATCTGCTGGATCAACGGCATCACGATCGGTACCACCAGAATGATGGCAGCGGCACCATGCAGGAACATGCCGAGCAGGAGCAGCAGGATGTTGAGCAACGCCAGCACCGCCACCGGGTCCGTGGTGATCGCGGTGATCTCCTGGGCCAGCTGTTGCGGCAGCTGCATCTCGGTGAGGAAGAGCCCCAGCACCGCGGAGGTGGCGACCAGCAGCATCACGACGGAGGTCTGGATCACGCCATCTATGACCGCGCGATACAGCACCTGCAGATTCAGCTCACGATAGACCAGACCCCCGATGACCAGTGCCGCCAGCACGGCGATGCCCGCGCCTTCGGTGGCGGTCACGAAGCCACCGAAGATGCCGCCCAGAATGATGACCGGTAGCGTCAGGGCCCAGAAGGCCTCGCGGAACGCCTTGCCGAGTGTCGACAGCGAGAAGGCAGCCTCACGCGGCATGTCGTACTTGCGGGCATAGTAGTAGCAGAGCACTGCCAGGCCGAATCCCCCCAACAGGCCCGGAATGATTCCCGCCACGAACAGTTTGACGATGGAGGTATCCGCGATGGCGCCATACAGGATCATCGACAGCGACGGCGGAATGATGATTGCCAATGACGCGGAGGATGACGTGATGGCCGCCGAGAACTCTGGCGTGTACTTGCGCTTCTTCATCTCGGGAATCAGCACCGACCCTGTGGCTGCCACGTCCGCGACAGCCGAGCCGGAAATCTCGGCAAAGAACAGTGACACCCCGACATTGACCATCGCCAGACCACCCCGCACAAAGCCAACCATGGCCGTGACAAGATTGATCAGTCGCATGGAGATGCCCGAGGTATTCATCAGCGCGCCGGCCAGAATAAACAGCGGAATCGCGATCAGCGGGAACTTGGTGGCGCCATTAAAGAGCGTCAGTGGCACGTTCACCAGCGCATCCACGCCCATGAAGATCACCACTCCGACGACCCCGACGGTGCCGATGGCGACCGCAATGGGCACGTTGATCAACACCAGTGCGAACAGCGCCGCGATAATGATCAGTAGCGTCATGAACGGTGCTCCTTGAGGTCTTGCTCGGCGAGACGGATGGCTTCCGCGATCTCTTCCTCTTCGCTGTTGACGCCTGCACACATCTTGCGCCAGGCATGAGGCAGACTCAGCAGTTCACACAGAATGAAGAGCGCCGCACTGATCGGAATCACCGACTGGGTGACATCCAGACCGATGGTCGGCAAGGCGATGAGGGAGTCCCAGGCCAGCACGTCCAGCACCTGGTAACCGAACCAGCCCACCACGGCAAAGAATCCGATCACGATTAGCTCAGAGGTAATGAACAGCGTACTGCGCAGTGCGATGGGCGCCTTGGTGATCAGACCAGGGAAGCCCATGTGGGAACGCTTCAGAGCCGCCAGACCAGCGCCATAGAAGCTGAGCCAGGCCAGATTGATCGAGGCGACCTCGTCATACCAGGGCAAGGAGCCACCGAAGGTGCGCAAGGCCACCGCCGCCAGCACGATCACCGTCAGCGAGAGCAGCAACCCGACGGTGAATACTTCCAGGCAGCGTTCCACCACCCGATTGACTCTGTCCAGCAGCGTCACGTCAGCCGTGGCCGTCAGTCCTTCCCCACTCTCGGTGGGGAAGGTTGCCTTGGCCGCATGGGAATGCGAGCTCATGACTTACTCCTTGGCCAGTGCCATGGCTCGGTCAACCAGTGCCTGGCCACCGTCGACCTTGTCGGAGAACGCCTGATAGACCGGCGCGCTCGCGGTGACGAAGGCATCCCGGTCCACCTCATTGACGGCCATGCCACCCGCCTTGAGGCTTGCCAGCAGCTTGTCATCCAGCTCTGCACCCTTGGCGAAGGCCCAGCTCTGGGTCTCGGCGGACACTTCGTCAATCGCGGCCTTCACGTCCTCGGGCATCTTGCTCCAGCCGGCCTGACTGCTGGTCAGCCAGATGGGCGAATAGACATGATTGGAGAGTGACAGGTACTTCTGGACCTCCTGGAACTTGGCGCCATCGATGTTGGACAGCGGGTTCTCCTGGCCATCGACCACCCCGGTCTGGAGTGCCACGAAGACTTCCGAGAAGGCCATCGGTGTCGGATTGGCTCCCCACGCCGTGAACATGCCGGTACGCCATTCGCTCTGCGGGGTGCGCAGCTTCAGCCCGTCCAGGTCTTTCGGCTCCACCACGGGATGTTCATTGTTGGTGATCTGGCGGAAGCCGTTCTCCCAGGTGGAGACCAGCTTGAGGCCCTTGGCCTTGGCATCCTCGGCCAGGTCCGTCATCACGATCTCGTCATCGATGCGCTTGAGATGCTCGCGATCCTTGACCATGAACGGCATGTCAAACAGCGCAAAGCTTGGCGAGACGGATGACATCACCGAGGAAATCGCGGCCAGATCGACCGTGCCGAGGCGCAGCTTCTGGATCAGCTGGCGCTCATCGCCCAGCTGACCGCTGTGGTAGTACTCGACCTGATGCTCATCCCCGAGTCGTGCCTGCAAACTATCGGCGAAATGTTGTGCAGTCAGACCTTGCAGACTGTTGGGGCTACCGCCGATGGCAAACACGATCTTCTCGGCATGCGCAGTGGTGGTACCCAGGGCGGCGGCTAACAGCGTGGCGGCAAGCATGGCTCGCTTCATTGTCGAATCCCTTTGATTGTTCTGTTGTGGGGTATGGACGTATCGGGTCTGGCTTGCCGCTTGATCGCTCCGGACCTGAGTCTGTGTTGGCGAGACTGACTCACGTGCGTCACGTTCAAATTCCACCCCCTCAAGTGGACTGCAAACCATACCAGATGAAACAAAACTTAGTCGTCCTCTGCCGCATCGGTCAATCATGGCGCCGCAGAAATAGACCTTTGTCTAGCGAAATACGCAACAATCCTCCTTCCACAGCTTCATCTGGACTGGATGGCAAACCACACACCGACATCAACCGTCTGCTGTCGTCAGCAGCGGTGTCTGGAGGTTTTTCAGCCCGGCAAAACCAAAAGCCCCGCCGATTTCCTCGGCGGGGCGTGCATGCGGACCAGAGACGTCAACATCTCGAAAAAGCATAACGGGCGAATGGGGCTGGAGAATGCGAATTGAGCGCCAGGCAAGAGCACGGCTGGGCGTCACTCAGCCACGTCGTCGCTCAGTCACGGCGCCCCCAAGCCACAGCGTCGTGCGGATGAAGGCTTTCGATATGCCGCACGTGGACATGTGCCTCGCCGTCTGAGATCGCCAGGCCATTGATCAACCTGCGTGCGGCGTCTTCGACGAACATCAGGTTCTGGCCATTGAGCGCCGCGAAGGCTTGCTCATCGGCGCGTTTCACGGCCGTCTGGACCGGCGTGGCAATGGCCTGCTCGATGGCATCGATCAGTGCGATCAGCCCCAGATCCTGCGCCGTGGGTTTCAGCTCGACCTGGACCTGCGCCTCGCTACGCTGGCTGTGGGGCGTGGCCAGGGTGGCGTTATGGGTGAGCCACTCGGCGACCTGCTCAGGCGTCAGCGTGGTGGCATTGCGATGAGCCGCCAGGAAGGCCTGCTCGATCAGCTGGCGCGACAGGGCCGCCGAGCACGGACAGGTGGAGGAATAGCCCACCGTGACACTGGTCTGCAGCGTGAACCTGCCCTCGTGCAGACTGGCCTCCAGCGTGACGGGGTAGGACTTCCAGCCTGAGAGCTTAGGCGTGACTAGCGCCGGACGCTTCACCAGCAGCGCGAATGCCAACCTGACGCGGGCATTGCGCGAGGCGCAGTCGTGATGGCTTGCCACCATCGCAGCGAGCACCTCCTGCAGATTGCCCGGGGTCAGTGGCTTGCCCTCTGCCAGCCCATCCAGCAGGCGGTAAAGGCGCGACATGTGAATGCCCTTGGTGTGCGGCATCGGCAGGTCGACCTGCGCATCCACTCGGGCATGCAATTCACGGCGATAATCGTCCTCCTCGATGAGTACAGGCAGATCGATCCCCTGCATGCCCACCCATTCCAGGGGACTCAAGGAGCGCGAGCGCTCGGTCAGGGAAACGTCGGGGAGTATTGCGGTCATTCGTCAGATATCCAAAGCGGCCCTCGTCAGTGACCGCCTCCCTCAGGATGCAGAAAGGCGGCACTGAGCTCAGCCGAAGTGTGGGGAGTGTAGCGAGAGGAGAAGAACAGAGCGCTGCAAAAGCAGAGACCGAAGCAACAGAGCGCGGACAGCTCGCCATCAGCGCAGGATCATCCCGCCAGTCGCGAGGAATGATGACCGGTGATCTTCCACTCGCCGAGAATCTCCTCGAAGGTGAACAGAAAACGGGCCGCAATCGTGACCGTCTCGTCAGCGGCGCGATATTCGAAGGTGTAGTGCCCTCCAATCACGACGGTACCCAGCTTGCGACTGACTCGGGGTGAGTACTCCCCCAACTCGCAGGCCAGCGCTTCATTGGCGAGAAAGCCATCGAAGTAGGCCTGTCGTTGCTGGCGATTCTCACGCACATCATCGGCGACCGTCGGCACCAGAATCGCATCCTCTGCATACAGCGAGAGAAGCGTCTCCTTCTCCCCGCGAGTGACGGCTATCGCCCAGCGCTCCAGCGTGCGCGTCGCGGCATTGATGCAGAACTCTGCGTCACGCTCACTCAGCGGTGGGGATGTCGGATGGGGCATGCGGTGGCTCTCCCTTGAGGATGAGGCTCTTGAGGAAATACGGGGGCTGACAGCGCCCCCGTCGATTTGTCACGGGGCGATCAGGCGTCGGCACACCCAAGGATGCCCTGCCCCAGGCGCTCGATCAGCTGCGGATACAGCGTCTCGCCCAGCGGCAGACCGACACCCAGCGGCTCGAAGACGATGGAGGTCTTGACGCCGGTCCCCTCGAAGACGCTCTCGATCAACGCCGGGTTGTACTGTGGCTCTCGGAAGACGCACTGGATGTTGTCCTGCTTCACGCGCGCCTGGATCTCCTTGACGCGGGCCGGGCTGGGGGTGGAGGCATCGCCCAGTGAGATGGCACCAGACGCCGGCACATCGAAGCGATGCTCGAAGTACTGATAGGCATCATGGAAGACGATGTAGCGAGTGCCCGGCACCTGAGCCAGACGCGCTGACAGTGACTCGGTCAGTGCCTCGAGCTCCTGCTGCCCCGCCTGGGCATTGCTGCGATAGGTCGCCGCGTGCTCCGGGTCCTGTGCCGCCAGTGACTCCGCAATGGCGCCCAGCCAGGTGTGAGCATTCACCGGGTCCAGCCAGCCATGGGGATTCTCGCCGTCGTGACCATGCTCGTCGTGATGCTCGTCATGGTCGCCGTGATGCTCGTCGTGATCCGCATGGGCTTCGTGATCGCCATCATGATGCTCGTCGCGATCCGCATGGGCTTCGTGATCGTCATCGTGATGCTCGTCATGGGCTTCGCCATGTGCGGAAGACGCTTCATCAGCGTGATGATGTGCCTCGAAGGTGGGCCCCTCGCGATAGCTCAGGTGCAGGGTACCGGGCACCTCCATCAACTCGACGGCATCGGCATCCGCAGCCAGCGACGCACGCGCCTTGGCAAGCCATGGCGTCAGCTCATCACTGACGAAGAACACGGCATCCGCATCGGACAGTGCCCTGGCCTCGGAGGGACGCATGGAATAGCCATGTGGTGAGGCGCCTGACTGGATGACCAGATCGGGGCTGCCCAGCTGCCCCATGACACGTGCCACCAGTGAGTGCACCGGGGGGATGTCCACCGCGACCGATGGCACCTCGGCCACTGCCAAGGCAGGTGCCAGCATTAGGGGCAGAGAGAGGGAAGGCAGTAACCGATGGCGCATGGCGGTTCTCCAATAAAGGCGATATCGCGGAAGGAAGATCGAAGGCTGCAATGACCAGCCTTAATATGTTATAACATAACATTAATGATCACTGACCCGTCAACTCTTCAGCGCCAAGAGGTCCCCATGTCGCTGTTATCGATCAAGAATCTGTGTGTCACGCTCGGCAGGCATCGCATTCTCGATGCGATCGATCTCGAGGTTGAGCGCGGCGAAATCGTCACCCTGGTAGGCCCCAATGGCTCAGGCAAGTCCACGTTGCTGCGCAGCATCATCGGGGCGGTGTCCCCGACGAGCGGGCGGATTCATCGTCAGCAAGGCTGCAGAATCGGCTACGTGCCCCAGCGCCTGAGCCTGGACCCGACACTGCCGATGACGGTGATGCGTTTCCTGAATCTGCCCCATCGCCATTCGCGCGCGGCGGTGGCAAATGACCTGGCGCAGGCCGGCATCCCCGGTGTCGAGCAACAGCAGATCGCCGATCTTTCGGGGGGACAGTTCCAGCGTATTCTGCTGGCCCTTGCCCTGATGGATTCACCCGATATATTGCTGCTCGATGAGGCGACCCAGGGGCTGGATCACCGTGGCATCGCGGATTTCTACCGTCAGATCGATCGCGTCCGCCACACCCTCGGCTGCGGGGTACTGATGGTCAGTCATGAGCTGCATGTGGTGATGCGCGCCTCCGATCGTGTCGTCTGCCTGCATGGCCACGTCTGCTGTCAGGGCACGCCTGAGCGCGTCATGGCCTCACCGGCCTACCAGGATCTGTTCGGGCTCGATACCGCTGACGCCCTGGCCTTCTATCGCCATGAGCATTCTTCTGCTCACTCTCACGATCACTCTTCTGCTCAGTCACACGATCAGTCTGACTCTCACACCCACTCACCCGCTGACGCTGCGCCCACCTGTCGGCCCTCATACGGACCTGCACCTGCACCTGCACCCGCGCCTGCAGCCAAGCCTGTGCTCAAGCAGACAACGCGGAGTCGGGAGTCAGCGCTCCAGCTCATCGCACCGACCGCAGAGGGATGTCACTGATGTTGGAGGGACTGATGCTGGATGATTTCATGCTCCGCGCCGCCCTGGCCGGGATATTCGTGGCGCTTGCGGCAGCGCCGCTGGGCTGTTTCGTCGTCTGGCGACGCATGGCCTATTTCGGCGACGCCACAGCCCATGCCGCGATCCTCGGCGTGGCGCTCTCGCTCTTGATGTCCACCTCGATTCTGGCCGGCGTGCTCGTCGTCTCACTGATCATGGCGACACTGGTCACGCTGCTCAGCGGACGCGGCTACGCCATGGACACCCTGCTTGGCGTGATGGCGCACTCCGCACTCGCCTTCGGTCTGGTGGCCGTCTCCTTCCTGCCCGGCGTACGCATTGACCTTATGGCCTATCTGTTCGGCGATATTCTGGCGGTCAGCAAGACAGACCTTTTGATCATCGCCGCAGGTGGCGTGCTGGTCATCGGTCTCATCTACTGGCGCTGGTCGGCGCTGCTCACCGCCACCCTGAATGAGGACCTGGCGCGTGCCAGCGGCATCAACCCGCGACGCGAGCAGCTGGTGCTGACACTGTCGCTGGCCGTGGTGGTCGCGGTTGCCCTCAAGGTGGTCGGTGCGCTGCTGATCACCGCACTGCTGATCATCCCGGCGGCCACGGCGCGCCGCTTCTGTCACACCCCGGAACTGATGGCGATCGCCGCGGCCATCATCGGCGGAGTCTCCACCACCGGCGGACTGCAGGCGGCTTACTGGCTGGATACGCCCACCGGGCCCACCATCGTGTGCCTCGCCACCCTGCTGTTTGCCCTGAGCAGTGCAGCGGCACGCATCTCACGCCTTGTCTCACAGACCGGCAGCGAAGCGTCTGCTCGAGGGTGAGCTGGTGCATGCCCATACAGAGGCCCGATGGGTGCTGCACGATAGCTAGCGTTGTTCATCAGTCATCAGCTTGCGCAGCAGACAGGCAAGCTGATGTTGCTCATCACTGTCCAGCGCACTCGCCATCCGGTGCTGATTATCGACATGCGCTTCCAGAGTGGTGTCGATCAGATGACGCCCTGCTTCCGTCAGCGCGACGCGATTGCTGCGCCGATCCTCATCACTGGCCTGGCGCTGCAACAACCCTCGCTTCACCAGCTGATCTATCCGCGTGCTCATGGCACCGGAAGAGAGCATCAACGTCTGATACAGCTGAGTCGGGGTCAATGGCGCCTGTGAACGTCGCAGCGTCGCCAAGATGTCGAACTCGACAGTCGACAGGCCCTCCTTCTCGAATACCTGTTCCATTCTCGAGCCAAACACGCGACCTGCCCGACTGATACGCCCGAATATGCCCATCGGCCGACAATCCAGATCGGGGCGAGCCTCCTCCCACTGCGCAAGAATGCGATCCACGGCATCCGTCATCATGAAACCTCCCAGTTATCTTTCCAAAAAGATACTTTGATGACGGCGGGTTTGCGAGTACTCTCACATCTATCTTTTCAAAAAGATACTTTAAGGAGAGACAAATATGCCATCTTCACAACTGAAGGTTCTCGCCATGACCGCCACGGCCCCGATCATATGGGGAAGTACTTACCTGGTGACACAGACCCTTCTCCCTGCCGACACCCCACTCACCGCAGCCACCATTCGCGCCCTTCCCGCGGGAATGCTGATTCTGCTCTGGACTCGACAGACCCTGTCGGGAGGGTGGTGGGTGAAAGCCATGGTGCTGGGCACTCTCAATATCGGACTCTTCTTTACCTGCCTGTTTGCCGCTGCCTACCGCATCCCCGGCAGCATGGCCGCCTTGCTGCTGGCAAGTCAGTCGGTGTGGGTTCTACTGCTGAGCCGCTGGTGGCTGGGGACAGGGTTCAGCATGACAGCCGCAATGCAGTGTGGACTGGGCATGGTCGGAGTGGTGCTGCTGCTCAATCCCGGTCAAGGTGGGCTGGACATGACAGGGGTCGGGATCGCGCTGCTCGGTGCTGTCTCGATGGCCGCCGGCATCGTACTCAGCAAGCGCTGGCAACGTCCGCCCGACGTCAGTCAATTGAGCCTGACGGGCTGGCAATTGATCTTCGGCGGACTGCTGTTGCTGCCCCTGGCCGCCTGGTCGGAAGGTATTCCGACAAATCTCGAGCCGCAACATCTGCTGGGCTATGGCTACCTGATCCTGCCGGGTGGAGTGCTCGGCTATGGCCTCTGGTTTGCCGGCATCCAGCGATTGCCCGCCTTTTCCGCATCACTGCTGGGCATCTTCAGCCCGCTGACGGCAACGGTGCTGGGTTTTGTGTGGATGGGCGAGTCGTTCGGGCCCCTGCAATGGCTTGGCACTTTCTGCATCGCTTCTGCCCTGACATTTCCCCTCTGGGTATCGCTCAAGCGACGTAGCGCTCAGCCAAGCCGTCATGAGTTGACTCGATGACCCACCGGGGGAAACCCGACGTGCATGGGCAGCCGGCCTTTAACGGGAAGGCCATCTCTACAAGGAACGTAGAAACAGAACACCCCACTGATCGCGGATCAGTGGGGTATCTTGGCGAGTGTCAGCAGATCAGGGACTCAGGTGCCGTCGTTCATTCCCAGGCGGGGAAAGGGTCCGGCAGATCACGCCAGGCTTCCTTGCCCGCCAGCAGCGTGGCGTCATCGAGCAGACACTCGTCCAGCGCCTGGCGGATACGGACCTCATCCAGATTCTGACCGATGAACACCAGCTCCTGGCGCATGTCGCCGAACGGCTCCTGCCATTTTTCCCGGATCGACTCCAGATACTCGGGGTCTTCAGGCCACTCAACCTCCGGGACTGCCTTCCAGAACATGCCCCCGAACCCGTAGTGCGCGATGCCGCCGGCCTGGTTCCACTGTCCGGCAAACTGCGGCCGCGTGGCCAGCCAGAAGAAGCCCTTGGAGCGCAGCAGCTTGCCACCGAACCAGTCTCCGTGGAGCAGCTGGTGGAATTTCTCGGGATGGAACGGCACGCGCGCATGGTAGGAGAAGCTCGAGATGCCATATTCCTCGATCTCCGGCACGTGCTCGCCGCGCATCTCCTTCAGCCAGCCCGGTGCCTGTTGCGCGCGATCGAAGCTGAAGCGGCCAGTGTCCAGCACCTTGGAAAGCGGCACGGAGCCCTTCGTCATGGGCAGAATCTCGGCCTCCGGGTTGAGCGAGCGCAGCACCGCGCTCAGCTCGGAAAGCTGCGAGGCATCGAGCAGATCCATCTTGCTGATCAACAGCACATCACAGAATTCGATCTGATCGACCAGCAGGTCTGCGACATTGCGCTCATCGTCTTCGCCGAGGCTTTCCCCCGCTTCCGCCAGTGACTGCGCCTCGCGATACTGGGTCAGGAAGTTGGCGCCATCCACGACGGTGACCATGGTGTCGAGACGCGCGACACTGGAGAGGCACTGGCCGTCCTCGTCCTCGAAGGTGAAGGTTTCCGCCACCGGCAGCGGCTCGGAAATGCCGGTGGATTCGATCACCAGGCAATCGAAGCGCCCTTCCTCGGCCAGTCGCCGTACCTCGATGAGCAGGTCCTCACGCAGCGTGCAGCAGATGCAGCCATTGCTCATCTCGACCAGCTGCTCCTCGGCACGATTGAGCGTCACCTCGTTGTCCGCACCCGGCGCGCCACGCACCATGGCGGCATCGATGTTGACCTCGCTCATGTCATTGACGATCACCGCCACTCGACGCCCTTCGCGGTTGGCAAGGATGTGATTGAGCAGCGTCGTCTTGCCGGCGCCCAGAAAGCCGGACAGCACAGTGACTGGCAGGGCCGGAGGCAGTGAAGCGGGCCTGTCAGGAGAGGAAGTCGATTGCAGAGTTGTCATCAGTCTTTGCCTTGGATTCATGAGGGGGCATCACGCCGAATCAGGTGCTGCATGAGGTCCATGAGGGCTTGTCTCACAGAGCCCTTGTCAGAGGGCTTGCATCAGCAAGCACGATTGCGCGGCCGGTCGAGGAATGCGCCATCATCCACTCGACCCCAAAATGATACGTTATAACATTTCTGCAAGGCAATCCCTTACCCCCTGCCTATAGAAGACAAAAAACGCCCCGCTGACAGGTCTGCGGGGCGTCGATAGCGCAATGAATCCAATGCGAGAGTTCATGTCATCGTCATGAATTCCCTCAACCTGAAATCGTCCTAGACCGCCATGATCACGGCAGAGGCCATCACCGCTCCGCCCACCAGACGGGAAGCGATGGCAGGTACCCCCATCAGGCGCTGGCCGATTGCACGGCCCAGCAACGCAAGTGCCAGCGTCGCGACCACGAAGCCCGCCATGTAGCCCGCAGCGCTGCCAGCCGCCGGCATTTCCAGCGCATGGGCGAAACCGTGGCAGGCCATGAAGCCGGCGACCATCACGGCACCGGACAGGGTCGAAAGACGCAGCAGCATCGCCACCAGCGCACCAGAGGCCAGCACCGAGAGCAGAATGCCCTGCTCGGCGATCAGCGCATGCAGCGCCTGACCACCGCTGAGCAGCGCGATGCCCGCTCCCGCCAGCATGCCGACGACCATCAGCAGCGGCGTGGCAAGCGTCAAGGCCCGCGACTGACGCGCACTCCAGATGCCGATGGCCAGCATGGCCAGCAGGTGGTCCAGCCCGGTGAAGGGATGCGACAGGCCCGCCATCAGCCCCTGGGCATCATGGCCGGGGTGGGCAGAGGCCGAGGTCGCCACCAGCAGCAGCGAGGTGGCAAGCAGTGCGGAGGGAGAACGCTTCATGTGTCATTCCTGAACAAGATGATGATGAATCCCCCCGACACCCGTGGTGAGGCGAATGTCGGGAGACAATGAATCCTGAGCCAGCGGCAGAAAACGCTGCGCCATCAGGCCTGTGCCGCCAGCTTTTGCGGGCGACGCTCCGGCAGCATGCCGCGATCCAGAATGAAGGCGATGATCTCTTCCAGCCCGACACCGTCATACAGATTGGCAAACACGAAGGGCCGCTCGCCGCGCATCTTGCGCGAATCGCGATCCATCACCTCGAGCGAGGCATGCACCTGCTCGGCGATGTCGATCTTGTTGATGATCAGAAGATCCGACTTGGTGATGCCAGGCCCGCCCTTGCGCGGAATCTTGTCACCCGCCGAGACATCGATCACATAGAGGGTGAGATCGGAAAGCTCGGGGCTGAAGGTCGCGGACAGGTTGTCGCCACCGGATTCCACCAGTACCAGCTCCATGTCCGGGTGTCGCGCCTGCAGATCATCGATGGCGGCCAGATTCATCGAGGCATCCTCGCGAATCGCGGTATGCGGACAGCCACCGGTCTCGACCCCGAGGATGCGGTCCGCGTCCAGCGCTTCATGGCGCAGCAGGAAATCGGCATCTTCGCGGGTGTAGATGTCATTGGTGACCACCCCGATGTCGTAATGATCGCGCAGGGCCAGACACAGCTGGCGCAGCAGCGCCGTCTTGCCGGAGCCCACCGGCCCACCCACTCCTACGCGTAGACAATGCTTCATGGCAGCTTCCTTTCTCGTGAGATATCAGACATTCATGTCGGTCGGTTCAGGCGCCGCCGCCTCAAGACAGGCGGCCTTGGCTCAACTCCTGAACAGACGGGAATATTGTGTTTCGTGCTGGGCGGAGGCGAGCGCCAGCCCCGGCAATATCGGGCCAAGCTCACCATCCAAACGCTCAAGCGCCTGCGCGACGATTTCCACCACGCGGGGGCGCAGCTGCTCGGTCAAGCGTTGGGCGGCGGTGTGCCCCAGTGGCATGGCCTTGCAGGCCACCGCCAGCTGATTCTCGAGCCAGGCCCAAGCGAAGCCGATCAAGGTCTGGCGCGGTGGCACTCCACGCTGATGCGCCACCCAGGCGAACACCGTGACGTAGCCGGGTGCCTGGGGCATCAGCGCGACGGACGGTTCGAGCTCGAGACTTCTGAGCAAACGCAGCAGCGCCGCCCCGAGTCGCGCGTCCTCATCGCTGAGTTCGGCCGTTTCACGGGTGGCCTTGAGCCAGCCATCCCACTCGTCGAGCGCCGCTGCATCCCCCTCGGCCCACGCCTGCTGCAGACGCACCAACAGTGGCAGTTCGCAACGGCCAAGCCCGTCTTCCAGCACGCCGTCGATCCACTCGCCAAGCTCCTGCTCCTGAGTGACCCAGCCAAGCTCGAAGGCACTCTCCAGCCCTTGGGACCAGGCAAAGGCGCCGATGGGCAAGGCCGGACTCACCAGCTGCAACAGCCCCAATAGCGCCAAATCCTCCTGCGCCGGCAGGCCCGCCATGGCGTCAGTGCTCATGCGTGTGCTCATGGGAGTGGCTGTGAGAATGACCGTGGCTGTGGTCATGGTCATGGGCATGGTCGTGAGCATGTGAGTGGCCGTGGCCATGACCGTGTGAGTGGCCGTGAGAATGAGCATGCCCCTGACCCGCCTGGGCATAGGCGCCCGGCTCAGGGTCAAAAGGCGCCTCGTGATGGGTGAGAGTCGCGCCCAGGCGCTCGGCTAGTTCTTCCAGCACGTGATCCGGCGGGAAGCGCACCCAGCCGGTTGCGCTCTCTGCTTCGCCCTTTGCTTCGGCCTTTCCTTCACTACTGCCAGCGTCAGGCGTCTGCATGCCGATGGCGAGCTGCACATGGCGATTGCCCAGGTGATAGCAGAGCGCGGCCATCGGGCGCCCGGCGGCGATGTGGGCAGTCACTACCGGCTCATCTGCGGCGCGGATGCGGATCACCTCGCCCTCGCGCGAGGCCAGCCGATCGCCGTCACGCAGTACCGGGCCGCGATCCAGAAACAGGCCGACCTCGCGTCCGCCATCCGTGGTGGCACGCAGACGACCGCGGATGCGCAGCTCCAGCGGCAGGGTCAGGGTGTCGAGAGGCTCGGCGTCGGTGTGAGTGCTCGCTGGGGAGCCTGAACCACTGGCGTCTGGCAGGCGATGTATCAGTTCCATCATGGCGTCGATCTCGAATAGGGAATCAGAACAGGCACTTAAAACGGGCCTTCAGAACAGGTGGTAGCGCTGGGCCAGCGGCAGCTCGCTGGCTGGCTCACAGGTCAGCAGCTCACCGTCGGCGAAGACTTCGTAGGTCTCGGGGTCGACCTTGAGCTCCGGACAGGCGTCATTGAGCTTCATGTCGCACTTGCGCACCTGGCGTACATCGCGGCAGGCGGACAGCGGGCTGTCGAGCCCGAGCGCTTCTCCGACACCGGCCTTGAGCGCCGCCTGGGAGACGAAGGTCAGGCGCGTGGCACTGGCCGCCTTGCCAAAGGCGCCGAACATCGGGCGGTAATGCACCGGCTGCGGCGTGGGAATCGAGGCATTCGGGTCACCCATCGGCGCGGCGGCAATCATGCCGCCCTTGAGGATGCAGGCCGGTTTGACGCCGAAGAATGCTGGCGACCACAACACCAGGTCCGCCAGCTTGCCGACTTCAATTGAGCCGACCTCGTGGGCGATACCGTGGGTGATGGCCGAGTTGATGGTGTACTTGGCGATATAGCGTCGCGCACGGAAGTTGTCGGTGCCACGCTCGCTGTCCTCTGCCAGCAGGCCGCGCTGTTCGCGCATCTTGTGCGCCGTCTGCCAGGTACGGCAGATCACCTCACCCACGCGGCCCATCGCCTGGGAATCCGAGGACATCATCGAGATGACACCCAGGTCATGCAGGATGTCCTCGGCGGCGATGGTCTCACGGCGAATGCGCGAATCGGCGAAGGCGACGTCCTCGGGAATGCTCGGGTCCAGATGGTGACAAACCATCAGCATGTCGAGATGCTCATCCACCGTGTTGACGGTGTAGGGACGCGTCGGGTTGGTGGATGACGGCAGCACATTGGGCCGCGAGCACGCGGTGATGATGTCCGGGGCATGGCCGCCACCGGCGCCTTCGGTGTGGAAGGTGTGGATGCAGCGGTCCTTGAAGGCTGCCAGGGTGTCCTCGACGAAGCCCGACTCGTTCAGGGTGTCGGTATGGATCGCCACCTGCACGTCATAGGCATCGGCGACGGTCAGACAGTTGTCGATGGAGGCCGGCGACGTGCCCCAGTCTTCATGCAGCTTGAGGCCGATCACGCCGGCCTCGATCTGCTGCTCCAGGCCCTGTGGCAGCGAGGCATTGCCCTTGCCGAGAAAGCCGATGTTCATCGGCAGGCTATCCACCGCCTGCAGCATCTTGCCGATATGCCACGGCCCCGGCGTACAGGTGGTGGCATTGGTGCCGGTGGCAGGCCCGGTGCCGCCGCCGAGCATGGTGGTGATGCCGCTCATCAGCGCCTCTTCCACCTGCTGGGGGCAGATGAAGTGGATGTGCGGGTCGACACCACCGGCGGTGAGAATCTTGCCCTCACCGGCGATGATCTCGGTGCCCGGGCCAATCACGATATCCACGTCGGGCTGGGTATCGGGATTGCCCGCCTTGCCGATGGCCGCGATGCGCCCGGCCTTGAGGCCGACATCCGCCTTGACGATGCCCCACCAGTCCAGAATCAGCGCATTGGTGATCACGGTATCCATCACGCTGTCATCGGCGCGCTGGCTCTGGCCCATGCCATCGCGGATCACCTTGCCACCGCCGAACTTCACTTCTTCCCCGTAATGGGTGAAATCCTTCTCCACCTCGATCCACAGCGCCGTATCGCCCAGACGCACGCGGTCCCCGGTGGTCGGGCCGTACATGTCGGCATAGGCCTGTCGCGTTATCTTCATGGGTTGCCTCTTGATCCCTGAGCCACAGCTTCTGAGCTGCAGTTGCTAATCCGCAGTTTCTAAACTGCAGTCGCCAAGTGTGCTCCGAGCTGAATGCCTGTCAGCGCCATTGCCTGGCGCATTGAGGTAAGGGCCATCGCTCGCTCAACGCTCGACACTGCCGTCATCCTTGAGTTGCCCCATCACCTCGCCACGGAAGCCATAGATATGACGGCTGCCGGCGAAGGGGATCAGCGTGACGTCACGCGTCTGTCCCGGTTCGAAGCGAATCGCCGTGCCGGCGGCGATGTCCAGGCGCTGCCCGAGGGCGGCATCGCGATCAAACACCAGCGCCGGATTGGCCTCGGCAAAGTGATAGTGTGAGCCGATCTGGATCGGCCGGTCGCCGGTATTGCCGACCGAGAGCGTGGTGCGCAGACGGTCTTCGCAGAGAGAGATCTCGCCGTCAGCCACCAGGTATTCACCGGGAATCATGATTGATCGCCTCACACGATGGGGTTGTGAACGGTCACCAGCTTGGTGCCGTCCGGGAAGGTCGCCTCGACCTGCACTTCGGGAATCATCTCGGCGATGCCCTCCATCACGTCGTCACGGGTCAGCACCTCCGCGCCGCGCCCCATCAGCTCGGCCACGCTCAAGCCTTCGCGTGCGCCTTCCAGAATCTCGGCGCTGATCAAGGCGATGGATTCCGGGTAGTTGAGCTTGAGGCCCTTGGCCTTGCGGCGTTCCGCCAGCAGCGCTGCGGTGAACAGCAACAGCTTGTCCTTGTCTCTTGGCGTCAGTTCCATGTCGTGGCTCTTGTGGTTGTCATTCAGTGGGGCTTTCGAGATCAGGTCAGCCAGATACGTGGCACCTGTGCCTCAAGCCCCATCATCAGGGGGCGCAGGAGCTGCCATGCCTGTTGGCACAGCGCCCAGGCCTCATTACGTTCATGGCCCAGATAGCGCAGCAGCAATACGCCTTCGCGGCGGGTCACCGCCCAGCGCGGGAAGGCCGGCATCGCCTCACGCAGCGCCTCGATGGCCGCCGCCTCATCCTCGAGTCCGACCGCCCACAGCGTGGCCTGCACACTGCAGCCGCCCTGCCCCCAGCGTCCGGCGAAGCGCGGATGCAGCGGGTCCAGCGACTGGCGCTCGATCCACACCGGCTTGCCGTCGCGGGTCAGGCGAAAGCGTTGTTCGAGATGGCCGCTGACGAAGGGCAGCTCACCGACCGGGCGCCCCAGTGCCAGCACTTCCCAGCCCAGACAGCGCGCAGAGCCGGCAAGCTCGAGGGTAGTGGTCTGCTCACCGCGCGAGCCATTGAAGGCCAGCGTCTCCTGAGGCAGCCATTCCAGGGTGGCCCCGTCGGCGACCTTGAGATGCGTATGCTGGCCCCAGGCCACGCCATTGCGATCCGCCTTGTAGAGCTTGGCCGCCGCCGGCGTGGTCAACAGCACATGCGCGCCCTCCTCCACCTCGGCCTCGATCTGCAGCGCATCGCCGCTGACCAGCCCACCGGGGGGATGCAGCAGATAGACGTGGCAGCAGCCGTGGCGGCCCTCGGGGTAGAACGGCCGCTGCACGCGCAGCGGGCCATGATGGCGTCTGCGCGTCAGGCGGGTGATGGCGCGCCCGCTATCACTGGTGTCTCGGGAGTCAGCCTCGAAACGCAGCGCCAGCGCGGCCTGCCACTGGCGCTGGTCATCGAAGCGATGGCCGGAGGCATTGGCCTCACTGCGCATGGCATCCGTCGTATCGTCAGCGGGAATCACGCACCGGATCGTCATACGGTCAGGTGCTGCTTGATGAGTTCATCGGACAGCGCCGCGATCTCGCCTTCGGCTACCCGCCGGCCGCGATCCATGATCACGAAGCGATCAGCGAACTTGCGCGCGAAGGGCAGCTTCTGCTCGACCAGCAGTACCGTCAGGCCGTCTTCCTTGATCAGGCGACGGATGACCTCGCCTATCTGGGCGACGATGTTGGGCTGGATGCCCTCACCGGGCTCATCGAGGATCAGCAGGCGCGGTTCGATCACCAGCGCGCGGCCGATGGCGAGCTGTTGCTGCTGGCCGCCAGACAGGTCACCCCCGCGGCGATGACGCATCTCCTTGAGCACGGGAAACAACTCATAAATGCGCTCGGGAATCTGGCGCAGGCCATCCCGGCGCACGGCAAGCCCGGTGCGCAGATTCTCTTCCACCGTCATCATCGGGAAGATCTGCCGTCCCTGGGGGACGTAGCCGACCCCCAGCCGCGCGCGCTCCTCGAGCTTGCGCCGCGTCAGATCAAGCGGCTCGTTGCTGCTGGCATCGCCATCGGCGCGGTAAAGGAGCTTGCCGTCACGGACGCTCTCCTCGCCCATGATGCATTTCATCAGCGTGGTCTTGCCGACGCCGTTGCGGCCCATCACGCAGGTGCATTGCCCAACGGGAATCTCCAGCGTCAGGTCCCACAGCGTGTGGCTTTCCCCATAGAACTGGTTGAGCGTGTCGATGGTCAGCAGCGGCGACTCGCCGCTCGGCATCGGTGCCTTGGTGTTCAGCGCTTGCGTCATCCGTCACTCTCTCCCAGGTAGACCTCGACGACTTTCGGGTCGCTCGATACCGCATCCATGCTGCCTTCCGCCAATACCGCGCCCTGATGCAACACCGTGACCTTGCGCGCGATGGAGCGCACGAAGCCCATATCGTGCTCGACTACCACCACCGACTGGCGTCCCGCCAGGCTGGTCAGCAGCTCCGCGGTGCGCTCCATCTCCTGCTCGGTCATGCCGGCCACCGGCTCATCGACCAGCAGCAGACGCGGCTTCTGCATCAGCAGCATGCCGATCTCGAGCCACTGCTTCTGGCCGTGGGACAGGATGCCCGCCTCGCGCGCATGCCACTCCTTGAGGTGAATCGTCTCGAGCACCTCCTCGATCCTGGCGCGGGTCTCGCCGCTCATGCGCGCGGCCAGCGTCGGAAAGATGCGCTTGTCGGTGGCCATGGCCAGTTCGAGATTCTCGAACACGCTGAGCGCCTCGAAGACGGTGGGCTTCTGGAACTTGCGCCCGATGCCCAGGGTGGCGATTTCGGGCTCACTCATGCGCAGCAGATCGTGACGACTGCCGAACCACACCGAGCCACTGTCGGGGCGCGTCCTGCCGGTGATGATGTCCATCATCGTGGTCTTGCCCGCGCCGTTGGGGCCGATGATGCAGCGCAGCTCGCCATCGTCGATGGTCAGGTTGAGGTCATTGATCGCCTTGAAGCCATCGAAGCTGACACTGACATCCTCCAGATAGAGGATCGGGCCGTGGGTCACGTCCACCGGCGAGATGCGCGGGGTCAGGAAGTCGAACACGCGGTCACGCGTGGCCATCTCTTTCAACAGGCTCATGCGGTGGCCTCCTCGATGGGGCGGGAACCGGATGCCGATTCGGTCTTGGCCGCGGACGACTGCGAACGCCTGCCCCAGCCACGCTGAGCGAACAGGCCGGCGATGCCCTTGGGCAACAGCACGGTGACCAGCACGAACAGGCCGCCGAGGGCGAACAGCCAGGCATCCGGCATGATGCCGGTGAATACCGTCTTGGCGTAGTTGACGATCAGCGCGCCCAGCACGGCGCCGTAGAGCGTCGCGCGGCCACCGAGCGCCACCCACACCACCACCTCGATGGAGAACAGCGGCGAGAACTCGCCGGGATTGATGATGCCGACCTGCGGCACGTACAGCGCCCCCGCCACCCCGGCCAGCATCGCCGAGACCACGAAGATGAACAGCTGCACACGTTCGATGCGGTAGCCCAGGAAGCGCGTGCGCGCCTCGGCGTCGCGACAGGCGATGCTCAGCCGCCCCAGCTTGGAGCCGACGATGCCACGACACAGCAGATAGCCGAGCCCCAGCGCCACACCACTGGCGATGAACAGCGCGATGCGCACCGCATCCGTGCGCAGATCGAAGCCGAGAATGTCCTTGAAGTCGGTCAGGCCGTTGTTGCCACCGAAGCCCATCTCGTTGCGGAAGAACGCCAGCATCAAGGCGAAGGTCAGCGCCTGGGTGATGATCGAGAGATAGACGCCGGTGACGCGGGAGCGGAAGGCCAGGAAGCCGAACACCAGCGCCAGTAGCCCCGGCGCCAACAGCACCATCAGGAAGGCGAAGGCCGGCATGTCGAAGCCCTGCCAGAACCACGGCAGCTCCTGCCAGTTGAGGAAGACCATGAAGTCCGGCAGCTCCGGATTGCCATAGACGCCGCGGTCACCGATCTCGCGCATCAGGTACATGCCCATGGCGTAACCGCCCAGCGCGAAGAAGGCGCCATGGCCCAGGCTGAGAATGCCGAGGTAGCCCCAGACGAGATCCACCGCGACCGCCAGCAGCGCATAGCACAGGTACTTGCCCAGCAGGGTGACGGTGAAGGTGCTGACATGCAGCGGATGCCCCTCGGGCAGCAGCACATGCAGCAGCGTGATGGCGAGCACCGACAGCGTCAGCACCGCGAGGAATATCTGGGTGGAGCGCTCCGTGAAGGGGCGCGCCAGCCAGGAACGTGAATCAGGCATGGATCAACCCTCCGCGGCGCGGCCCTTTTGCGGGAAGAGTCCCCGCGGGCGCTTTTGAATGAACAGGATGATGAAGACCAGCACCACGATCTTGGCGAGAACCGCACCCGCCCAGGGCTCAAGGAACTGATTGAGCAGCCCCAGCGACATGCCGGCCACCAGCGTGCCCCACAGATTGCCGACCCCGCCGAATACCACGACCATGAAGGAGTCGATGATGTAGTTCTGGCCCAGGTTCGGCCCGACGTTGGTGATCTGGGAGAGCGCGACACCGGCAAGGCCGGCCACACCGGAGCCCAGCGCGAAGGTCATGATGTCGACGCGGGTCGCCTTGATACCCATCGAGCGCGCCATGGCCCGGTTCTGGGTCACCGCCCGCACCTCGAGGCCGAGACGGGTACGGCGCATGATCAGCATCAGACCGGCGAACACGAACAGCGCGAAGCCGATGATGTAGAGGCGATTGAGCGTCAGTGACAGCGCCTCGTTGATCATCAGCGAGCCACTCATCCACTCCGGCGTGACCACGATGCGATTCAGGGGCGAGATGGTGGTACGCACCAGCTGCTGCAGGATCAGGCTGATGCCGAAGGTGGCCAGCAAGGTCTCAAGAGGACGCCCCTTGAGGTGCTGGATGACGCTGCGCTCAATGATCACACCCACCGCCGCCGCGACCAGAAAGCCTGCCGGAATCGACAGCAGCAGCGCCAACCCCGGCTGCCCGGGCAGCAATTGCTGCATGCCCCAGGTGGTGTAGGCGCCCAGCATGATCAGTTCGCCATGCGCCATGTTGATTACACCCATGACACCGAAGGTGATGGCAAGCCCGATGGCGGCCAGCACCAGTACCGAGCCCAGCGAGAGGCCGAAGTAGAGCGTCTCGAGCCCGCTGTTGAGCTGAAGCTTCTGCTCGATACCGGCCAGCGCCACCTTGGCGGCCTGGGCCAGCTGCGGATCATCACTCACCGCGGCGCCATTGATGGCGGCGATCGCGGCGGCATTCAGGCTGCCGGACAGTGTGTCCAGAGCTGCGGGGTCGCCGTTAGCTTCCAGCTGCTGGATGGCGAGCGCTTCCTTCAGAGTGGCGCGGATAGCGTCATCGCCTTCCTGCTCGATCAGGCTCGGCAATCGCTCGGCCATGGCCTCATCGACACTGCCGCGCAGGCCGCGCGCCGCCGCGAGTCTAACTTCGGCATCCGGAGAAGACAGGTCGATCATCGAGAGCACGCCATCGATATGCCCGCGCAGCGAGTTGTTGCTGCGCAGTGCCTTGAGGTCGCGGCGCGAGACCTTGCCCGCCGATTCTCCCGACAGGGCGTCGGAGACGGCCCATTCGCGGCCGCGATTGTTGTCGATGATCAAGAAGCGCTCGGCGTCCTTGAGACGAGCCAGCTTGCTGGCAGAAAAGGCTTCCAGCCAGCCACGTGCACGTGCATCGCCGCTCATCGCGATCTCATCGATCACGGCTGGCTTGGCCGGGTTGCGTGCCTCGGCGAGCCGGGTCAACAGGGATTGAGCAGCGCCGTCAGACAGGCGCGCAGACTGGCCAGTCGCAGACTCGGACTGGGCAGCGGCAAACAGGGGGAATGACAAAAGACAGACCAGCAGCATCCACTGCCAGCACCCGCGGTACATCGTTGCAACGGATATAGACATCAAGAAGGCCATCCATGGTGAACGCGCAAAGGCGTCATCAGTCTCCGAGGGCATCGTGGCCTCGGAGCTGACACTCAACGAGGCAGCGTGCAGGGGAGCCTGCATGCCGCCTCGCTCTCAGAACGTGCTACGCATCATTGCGCCGCAACGCTCTGTTGAGCCCCACAGGAATGGGTCACGACATTGTAGTTGCCGCATTCCATCGGCTTGCGCCAGTCACTGATCAGGTCCTTGGAACCTTCCAGATAGTCAGACCACGCATCGCCTGCCACGGTGGACGGGGTCTGCCAGACGACGGAGAACTGGCCGTTGTCCTGGATCTCGCCGATCAACACCGGCTTGGTGATGTGATGGTTGGGCATCATGGTGGCGTAGCCGCCGGTCAGGTTGGGCACCGAGACACCGATGATGGCGTCCTTGACCGCATCGACCTCGACGCTGCCGGCCTTGCGCGCGGCTTCCATCCACATGTTGAAGCCGATGTAGTGGGCTTCCATCGGGTCGTTGGTGACCGCATCTTCCTTGCCGGTGTAATCGATCCACTCATCGATGAAGTCGTAGTTGGTGTCGCTGTCCACGCTCATGAAGTAGTTCCAGGCGGCCAGGTGGCCGACCAGCGGCGCGGTATCGATGCCCGAGAGCTCCTGTTCGCCCACCGAGAAGGCCACCACCGGGATGTCCTCGGCATTGATGCCCTGGTTGGCCAGCTCACGATAGAACGGCACGTTGGCATCGCCATTGATGGTGGACACCACGGCCGTCTTCTTGCCGGCGCTGCCGAAGGACTTGATGTCCGAGACGATGGACTGCCAGTTGGAATGGCCGAAGGGGGTGTAATTGACCATCACATCCTCGTCCGCCACGCCCTTCGACTTGAGGTAGGCGGCCAGGATCTTGTTGGTGGTACGCGGATAGACATAATCCGTGCCCGCCAGCACCCAGCGCTCCACGCCCACGTCGTTCATCAGGTAATCCACTGCCGGAATCGCCTGCTGATTGGGCGCCGCTCCGGTGTAGAAGACGTTCTCCGAGGACTCCTCGCCCTCATACTGCACCGGATAGAACAGCAGACCGTTGAGCTCCTCGACCACCGGCAGCACTGACTTGCGCGAGACGGACGTCCAGTTGCCGAAGATCACGTCGACCTTGTCCTGCGCCAGCAGCTCACGCGCCTTCTCGGCGAACAGCGGCCAGTTGGAAGCCGGGTCGACCACGACAGGCTCCAGCTTGCGTCCCAGCAGCCCGCCCTGCTCGTTCTGCTTCTCGATCAGCATCAGCATGGTGTCTTTCAGTGTCGATTCACTGATCGCCATGGTGCCGGACAGTGAATGCAGGATGCCGACCTTGATCGGCCCCTCTTCTGCCTGGGCGACATTGGCCAGCGAGAAACCGACACAGGCGGATAGCATTGCGGCAGCGATTTTCTTGTTCACGACATTCCCTCGTGTCTTGTTGTACTTGTTATCCCTCCTCGTGTAGTGCAATCGATATGCCAATCAATGGCATAAGGCCGACTTGCTTAGTACATTCCACCGCCACCACTATTTTTCGGTAGAGAAGTAAACATCCTGAGCGCACCAATCAGGTGCATAGAAAAATATACCTCTTTCCATGCGCACCAACCTGGTGATCTTTCGCAATTTTCTTGGTCTGTGCTCTGCCACATGGCGAGTTGAAATCCTTCTTCTAAGTGCTGTGTCGTTTACTGGTGCAGTCCTACCTAACGACACTCGAACAAGAGTGGCACCTGTTATATAGACTGCAGGATTACAGCCATCGGCCCACTGAAAATTGCCTTCCCAGCTTCACGAAGCTCGATAGCGTGGGAGTTGCCTGCAAGCGACTCCGCAGGACAAGAGGCGCCACCGAACCGGCGTCAGATACTGCCTGCTAATCGAGGTACTTCATGATCATCCCACTGCCATGTATTCCTTTATTCTTCGGTGTAAAGCGAACACCCTCAATGTGTCTTCCTTCCTTCTGCTCAGCCACATCACAAGGAGGAAATCATGTCGCCTAAGAAGAAGGCCGTAGGCCTGCCCACCGATGTGTCGTCATGGTCCGACATGGAAGATAGCCATGCGCTGACAGGCGATATGGAATTGTCACGCGCTGCCAGACGTTTGCTGTCTGACAGCATGGCCAAGAACACGATTCTGGCATTCCGATCAGATATTCGAGGCTTCTTGAAAGCCGGCTACTCACTTCCCGCCACTGCCCAGCAAGTTGCCAATTATCTGGCCGAGTTGCATATCAAAGGCCGCAAGCCTGCCACGATTTCCCGCCATGCCAGCTCGCTGGGCACCTGGCATGTTTACATGCAGCTGCCCTCTCCCACCCTGAGCCTGGAAGTGAAGGGCGTATTGAAGGGGATTCATCGCAAGAGTGATGGACGGCAACGTCAAGCGCCCGCATTGCGACTCCATCATTTACAACAGCTGCTGAATGCGCTGGATCTCGAGTCACCGCGGGATTTACGTAATGCCAGCATGTTCTGTCTGTGTTTCTACGGAGCGTTTCGCTCCAGTGAGGTGGTCGCACTCTACAGGGAGGATATCGAGTGGCGTGATGGCGGTATCGTGATCACGTTGCGCCACAGTAAAACCAATCAAAGCGGACGGATCGAGCAAAAGACGCTTCCCCGTAATCCTGCGGGCGGTCGTTGCTGTCCGGTGAGTCTGCTGGAAGCCTGGTTGGAGCGGAGCGGTATTCAGCGAGGTGCCTTATATCGATCCATTGATCAGGGAGGCGGGCTGGGAGCCGGCAGAATGCATCCCGTCACCTTCAGCAACCTTCTCAAACAGGCGCTCATACGGGCGGGTCTAGCAGAGGAAGGCTTCACGACCCACAGCTTCCGTGCTGGCTTCATTACCGAAGCACATCTCCGCGGGAAGAGCGACCAACAGATAAAGCGCATCAGCGGACACCGGGACCAGAAAACCTTCGAACGCTACATTCGCATGGCGGATGACATGCATGACCCGGGCAACGACATCTTTTGATAGCTCGCACTCTGAAAAGCGCTGCCAAGGACGGCAGCACTTCCATGGACACCAATGAGGTGATATTTATCCTACTATAAGGATGAGTTAATTAATAAGACACCAAGGAGGGATCATGACCGATACCTACGCCCCACTACCTGAGGCTGAGTTTGTCATCTCAGGCAAGTTACGGAGTCGTTCACGACGCTCCCTTGGCGATCTCATCCACCTTCCCCCCTCGCGCAAAGGCACAGCGATATCTCACAAGCGTGTTCTGCTCCGGCACCTACCCATCGTGCTTGTCAGTGCTCAGGGCCATGCTGAGTTGCTCAACAATGGGACGCTCTTGCGCCAATTAAGTGGACTCACTCTCGAGAACTTCCATTCCCTTCAGGTTTTCGAGGTGGACCGGCAAACCCTCACCTATGAGGAGCTGGAGGTGTTGCGCTACCTGTCAGAGGTACTGCCCCAGGAGCTTTTCAATACCTCACACGTGATGGACGCCCGAGCCTTCATCAAGCAGCTCAACGAAAAGCCTGGACTGGAAGAGAAACTGGCTCGCATCGTATTCGGGTTATCGAAACCCACCCTGGATATCAAGAGCCTCATGATCTTGACCCAAGGACGCTGGGCCAAGAGTACGCTGCAACGCGCTCATAGCCCGAAAGGGCAGCGTAGTCCCGACGATGAGCCCGTGGTGTCAGAGTCACCCTCTACCGCGACAAAACGGGAGAACGAGGCACAAAAGGAGGCACCAACCTCAGCGACTATCACTCCCCCAGCGTCTAAGCCGACAACGCCGCCCCGATGGCAAAAAGCGCTGAGCACACCCCCGGACACAGTGAATCCCGCCCCCTCACCGACTTGCAAGCCTCAGGTGGCCAACCAGAAGATCGGCGATCTGTTTGACGATCAGCAGGACGACACAGAGAGCTCCTCGTCATGACGCATGACACTCTCGAGAGCAAGACGTGGCTCCCCGAGACAATACTCCGCCAATGGGCAGATCAACTGGGTGACCGAGTATTGTCAGCTTCAGAGGAAAGGCACTTCTGGCCGTTTCTTCAGCGCAACCTCCCCCCCTGCAGTCAAGCGGACCTCTGGATATCCGCTCAGATTCATGCGCAGGATGAGAACGATCCTGAATTGCTTGACCTCATCAGCAAGCTCCTGAGGCTTCTCCCACTTGAGCCGGGCCCTTTACAGACAATACGTCAGAGCCATCCCTTACATAGTCACCTGACCTTTCCCGACAAATTCGGCCCCACCATGGTGCGAACAGATATCGCAACTCAGGCATCACAGATTGCACACCACGGTACAGCCTCAACACCCTACCTCGCATTCTTGCCAAACAATGGCGAGCAGTCTCCCATTGAGCACAATCGACGATTGATTCGCCTCGCCCTGCGCGACATGGCGGGTTACCACTCAGGCCCTCTTGTCGATCCCAGTATCTATTACCAACATCTGTCGACGTTACGCATCGCATTGAGGTACATGTTGCCACGTTGGCAGCACCCGATCGTATGGAGTCATTCTGCCAGTCTCTCGTTGCTCAGTGCCTGGAAAAGCATGCCCTGGCTGGCGAACGATAAGTCGAAGCTTTATAACCGTTTGAATCGAGCCTATGAACTGCTCTCCGGTAATCCAGCCCTTGGAACTCGACGCGCGCGCTACACGAAACGAAGCCCGCAACGCTCTGTCTTTTTTCAAGACACTTTCAAGCACAACTTCTCGCCTGTTGCCTCCAGCCCTGAACTACCTGAGACACTCGATGCACCACTGCGCCCGGACGGGGACGAGGATGCCAGCCTCGAACGAGACAGCGTCTCACACCAGCAAGAAGAGGAAGCCCCCTTCTATCGCAAGGGGGACAGCCTGCTGACACCGGAAGATTGCAGGGTAATCGCTCGCAAGCGTCAACAAACCTCTATCGCGCAGAGCCTGGGGAGTCTGTCGACTTTCGCCACGACTCAGGGGCAGATCCGCAGGATACTGGCATTACCTCTGCCGCCTGATGCCAAACTGCTGGTGCAGCTTGTACTCGCGACTGGTATTGCCCCCGTGCGTCTCAGCCAGATGCGTGTGACGGATGTAGCGCAGGAAGCGCTGCTCCGCACTACGCCGGTATCGCGTGGTCAACCGCTGCAGTGGGTTGCTGAAAGTAGGACACTCTACGTCCCCGTCATTCATGCACCGTCAGGCAGTCCACCACTCTCTCTACGGCTACCGGACACCCTCGCGGCATCACTCAATCAATTGAGTGATGCGACAACTCAGCCTCTGATAAAGACCCTGACGCTGCTCAATCGCCAGCTGGTGCAACACATGAGGTCAGACACTGGCACCACCCCCACGGCTCAGCGCGTTGTCAGAGCCGCGCGGCATCAGATTCTCGGCATGGCGAAGACGGATATCGAAGCAGAGTGGCTTGACGGGGAACTCAGTCTGAAAACGGCAGCGCCTGCCGCTTACCGCAAGATGCCCATGCGTGAGCTACAGCGGCTCATGAACGCGTCGCTTGAATGGTGGGGAATCGCAACACCAAAGAAAGCGGTTGCACTTCCCAATGAGACACAAGCCATCACGGCCTTGGGCTCGAGCGTGACACTGACGCTCCATAGGGCCAGAGAGGCACTGAAGGGCTTGTATGATCTGGTGCAAGCTGGCCTTTCTGACTTCCCCAAAGCCGCCCGTACGCAAAGTCATTCGCAAGATGTCTGCTCGGCCTTGATCGAACTCAATAGCGCCCTTTGTTGCTACACGCTCCTGGGCGTTCAGCTCACAGCAGGACTGCGCCCGATAGGCCCCACTACGCGAATGTCTCGGCGTGGACGTCTGCTTTGGGTCGCTGACAAGGATTCGGGGCACTACAGAGAAAGCCGGGTAATCCCGCTACCTCTCCCGGTTTGCCAGAACCTCGATACCCTAGAGGCGTGGCAGACCGCCTGGCGTCAAAACTGGCCACGAAAGGGAAAGACTTGGCTGTCATGGCCTGAAAACGAGGAGGCACTGGCCATGTGGTGGTCGAGGCGCAGGGCGAGCCTCAACCTGACAGCAAAGCCTTTCCGACAGACCTACATGCGAGACTGGATCAGCGCACGCCATCAGGCACCGCAGCTGACCACATCATCACGCAGTGCACTCGATACCCTGCTGGCACTGCCCGATAACGCCCCGCGTCATTTCGTCGCCCAGACACTTGATGGCCGAATGAAAGCGAACACGCTGGATATGCTGCTGGGCCATGTCAAACGCGGCCAGCAGCGTCACGCCCCCTATGCCAGCAACCTCTGCCTACCACCCGAGATGCAACGCCTCTTGGGGGGCTTGTCCGAGGAGTTGAGGATAAGGGTACTACCTCTCAAGGATTTGCCATGAGCGGAGACTGGATATTTTCCATTGCTCGTGAAAAGGATGCTCCAGTAACCCGATTACTGACCCGTCCCGATCCTGACTTGCACCTAAAGTTCATGAAAACCCACCACATGCAGGAGCTTTGGCGGCGATGGGAGGAGCGCCGACTTGATCGAGTCAAGGGCAGGCAGCGCCAGCAAAGCCTGCACCTTCTGTATTGGCTCGAGCGTCACGCCAAGCGCCAACCAGCCAACGATGTACCAGCAGAGGCCGGGAGCATTACGCTGGCACTCGACTACACGCAAGCCGAAGCCATGGTCGAGGAACTGATGCGGTGGAGAAGCGTGCACCATCGTCGCCCGATAGGGCGTCGCGAAGCCTACGGCGTCATCGGCCACTTTCTGGAGGAGGTCAATCAAAGCCCGGGAGTCCTGGCGATGCTGCCACAGTGGCCCACGCTAGCCAGGCGCAAAAGCGTGCTGCCAATGGATGCGAAGGCACTGGCCAGCACGGCAAGGGTCTTGCCGATCATCCGCGAGCTACGTCGTTCCGGCGCTGACTTTCCCCTGCTACGCGCTGCCGTAGAGCTCGGCGTGCGTGCAGGGCTGGGGCAGCAAGTTATTCTGGTCACATTGGCCTGCCTCACGCGCCGTCACTTCGAGGGTGATCGAAATACCCCTAATGAGTGGGTCTGGATTCCTGCTCACTCGACCCCACCACGGATCATGTCGTCTCACCTGACGGCCTACCGTCTGCCATTGGAGTCGACACTGGCGACAGCATTCAAGACACTGAGAGCCAAGAAACCCGCCGCCGCCAAGGACAAATGGTTACTGGCCGAGAGGCCGGAAGACGAACCTCTCTCGATTACCGAGCGGATTCGCAGCGTCAAGGGTCGCATGAGACAAGAGCTGGCGTCCCTGGTCACCACACTGCCCCTGACGATCGAGGAACGCCGGACGCTAAAACTAACGACTCTGTTGAGAGCATTGCCCCATGCCGCAGTGCTAGGAGGGTTGCCAGGCTATTGGGTGAGTCAGTTCAGTCGCTATCCGATTCCCTACAGTAGCGCCCAAGGGCTTTATGAGCCCCACTCGTATTTCGCTCGGCTGGAGGCCCCTCCTCCCAGCCCCGTCATGGCGGCTCATTCCATCGACCGCCAGCATGAGCCTGTGGCGAATGACGACAAGATGAGCACCGTGGATCTTTTCGCAGCCGAGGCGTCAGAAACGAAGGCTCCATATCCCCCAACCGTGCTGACACAACCTCCTGGGCAGCGCTTGATTAGCGGAGCTTTCTGGTCAATTGACTGGCTTCCTTCTGCAAGACGTATCATCAAGCAATGGATCGGTGTCATTTCCTCTGATTATCTGCGCAAGACAAGCGACGAGAAGGTCAGAGGGCGCCTGGAGGCTCTGTTACTCGAGACAAGCAGGCGTCTCACCAAACTCATGGGTATCCGCCATAGCTATCCGGCCATGGTGCTCTATTGGCTCCACGATCTGCGCGTGACTCGCATGCTTCGCGTCAGCTCATTGCACACCTACCTGTCTCGCAGCTTGCCGATGGCGATGGCGGACTACGCCTTGTCGATCGATATCCAGGAATGGGACAACGACAGTGCTCAGGAAATGTGCTGGTGTGTGCCACACTATATGGGCTGGTCTGCCAGCACGACACAGAGCTTTCTTGGCAATATGGGGCAACTCATCCGCTTCATGCACAGTATGGGAGTACTGCTGGACGTCGAGCCCCCGATATCAGGGAACAATAAAGCTCCCAGCGCCAAACGAATTCATTTCGCCACCCTGAGACAGATGGAAAAGGTACGGGGCCATCTTCTCTCCAAGCCCGATACAACGCCTGAAAGCACCATGCAATGGCTCAGCATCGCCCTTGGCTTTCACGGGGGGATGCGCGCCAGCGAAGTCTGCGCCCTGACGCTACGAGACATTCGCATCGAATGTCCTCAGGGAACCTTCTCGCTCGAGCACTGGTTGGAGGATCACTCCTCGGCCGCCCCCTCACCGGCGCTGTCTGACACAGAGCTCTCACCTCCTGCATCGCATGAGATGGAGACCATTCGCGAGGCGTTGAGTGAGCAGCTGAGTTCATTGCCAGAGATTGAGTGCCGCGTCTATATTCGCGGTGGGAAGACCTCTGCTGCCCGGCGCGTACTTCCGCTGCACCTTCTGACGTTCTTCGGAGATATCCAGTTGTTGGCAGCGTGGTGGGTTTATCGGCGGCGATGCTTCCCCACGACAGCTCTCTCTGACATCGCCCTGTTCGGCCCGAGTGACAGCGGTCTGGCCTTCAACCACGCCGGTCTGATCGCCCCGGCGATCGACACCATGAGAGATATACTGGGAAACGCTATCGACTTTCACTCGTTACGTCACGCAGCCGTCAGCTGGTGGCTGATCCGTCTTGAAGCAGCGCAGAATCGAGACATTCTCGATGACTTGCAGGAGCACGGCTCCTGGGGCTTGCAAAAAGCGCCCCTGAAACGCTTTCTTGAGGGAGTTCAGGGCTATGCCGGGGAAGATAGCCGGGAACGTGGCATGTTGCTGTATCAACTCGCCATCTGGATCGGCCACCGCACACCGGAGCAGACATTGACGCACTATGCCCATAGCCTGGAGTACCTGCATCGTCAGGCCATGCGACGCGCCAGTAAGTACACCCAGGCGATTACGCCCTGGTCAGCCCCAGTGCAATGAACTCAGGCGCCCATCAATGACTAGATAGGCACCTGGCGTGAACGCGCGCGGGTGATCTCGGAACGCTTATTCTTTGAGCGATGGAATCCGGCTGATCAATCTTACAGAGGGGGCTCTACGCAGAGCTGCCTGTATCGCCTTCCAATGCGGCGTAGGCGACCATCTCGACCAGCATCTCTTCACGTGCAAACCCGGAGACGATGATGGCAGCCCGATTGGGATAGGGCTCACGCACATATTCTGCATAGAGGCTATTCACTGTCGCCAGGTGCTCGCGATCAGTCACATAGATCAGCACCTGAGTCAGCGAAGAGGCGTCACCACCGGCGCATTCCAGGGTATGAATCAGATTATCCAGCGTCTGGCGGGTCTGGGCAGCAATCCCGCCCTCCACGACATTGCCGGCGGCATCGATCGGAATCTGGGCAGTGAACAGGATGCCATTACCGACACTCGCCCATGACAGGGGCGCACGAGAGGCAAACAGATCAGTCTTGACGGGATGAACCATGGGTATTCCTCGAGAATCTTTCGATGGGCGCACTCCATGACCCGCCGACGCAAGAACGGCGAATCATGGAGTGATGGGGCGTATTGAGACGCGAGAGGTCAGTCGTTGTCGGTGGAACCGGCGCCGGCACCGCTACGAGAGTCTTCCGTTGCCTCGACCAACAGGCGTGTCGAGAGTGCTTTCAGGCGTGACCAGAGTTCGTCATCCACCTCGATGCCTTCCTGCATGGCACGTTGGCGACAGGCGAGCAGCTTCGACTCTTCATGACAGGCCAGCAGGTCAACGTCATAGTCGGAGCGAAGGGATGGCAGCAGATCGACATGGTTGGCCATCACCAGCGTGATGCCATCATTGGGCTCATTCTCTTCTGGCACTTCACGCACCGCGTAGACCCGTATCTCGGGGACCGAGCTGTTGGCTTTGAAGCCCACGACCTGCTCGATCATGGGGCAGCCGACCGCCTCGTCCACGTCCTGGGCGTTGCGCCAGAAGGCGGTGACATTCATGCCGCGCCCCGCAAGGCGCGCCAGATAGCCCATGATCAGCTGCCGATTGTGGCAATGCTGGATCTTGATGACGGCGAGGCCACGCGCACGTGCCTTGGCGAAGCCGAGTTCCAGCGCCAGCGATGAGCTCTTCAATACGCTGTGACCGTGGCTGTCGAGAACCGCGAGGTCGCCATCGGCATAGACGATCTCCGGCGGACGCTCATCGGTATCCTCCAGCAAAAAACGCAGTCCGCGATTGAGCGCCGCCAGCCCTTCCAGCTCATAGAGCTGCATCCAGGCCACCATGTCGGCGGCATCCCCGGCGTCACCGTCTTCAAAGCCCATCGCCTGAAAGGCCTTGCGACACAGTCCGTGAAGCTCGTTGTAGGAGACCTTCATGACATTCCTCCCACTGTAGTGGTATTGCCCTGCCGAGGGTCGGCGGTCATCTCTGGCAGCACCGTGCGCGCAATCTGCGGTGCCAGCGGGAAGCTCCAATCATCAAACGCGACAGGATCCTGCGGCTCGGCGTTGAGTTCCTCCACCAGCGGAGCCCCCTGAAAGAGCGTGATACGCACCCAACGATCAGACTTGGGATCGAAACGACTGGCACCGAAGAACGACAGCTTGGTCCGCAACAGGTGCATGGGCTTCATGTCGCGCGCCCACAGGTTGGCGCGTATCTCGCCAAAGCTGGTGCTGGCCATGCTCTGAATGCGGCGAACGATATCCTTGTGACGCGGGCACTGGATAAGGAATTCCACCACCAAGGCACGAGGGTGATCTTCCAGGTACTGACTGATCGCCGCATGGGTATCCGCGACACGCGGGGCAATCGCCAGCTTCATTTCCTTGTCGGCACCTGCCTCCCTGTCGCGGACTCCCAGACGGGGCTCCTCCTTCTCGACCGAGCGATACCAGAACCAGTGGCGATTCTCGGCGAGTGAAAAATCGACGCGCAACGCCCAGTCGTAGTGCGTTTCGATCACCTGCTTGAGGTGAACCAGCGGCATGTCAGGGGTCAGTTCCAGGCTTTCCTCCACCGCCATCAGGTCCTCATAGCGGTCGACGATGCTCGGGTACAGTTCCAATAGCAGGGTGTTCACCAGCTCCTGAGCCTCGAGCCCATGCTGCTGGTGACTCCAGTCGATCAGCTCCTGCCAGAGCTCCGGCGACAGCGGCACGAGTTCGAGCCAGGTCATCAGCTCAGGCAACGACGCCACCGTGGCCTGGTTGCGCTGGGTCTGCTCGTGATCGTCCGTGACCGTCTGGCGCAGATGAGTCTCGGCGCGCTTCAGGAGTGCCAGCAGACGTGAACGCTCCTGCTCTCCCGGTACCTGTGCCGTCACCTCGGCAAGCGCCAGTTCTCGGCTTTCCACCCAGCGCTGTACCAGCTGCGGATGATTGATCAGAAACGGCGCCATCCCGAGGCCGGTGGAGTTGCCGATGCCCAGATAGCGCTTCAATGAGGTTGCCAGAGGTGCGGCGGTCTCGGGAGCCCGGGCACGGGCCATGTGCTCTATCTGCTGGATCGAGAAGTGACGCAGCAGATAGACGCCCAGCATCTGGGCAGAAAATGGCCGATGAAAATCCGCGTTGTCCTTGAGACGGTCATAATCCGCGATGCCGAACTTGCCATTACCGTAGACGGCCGTGGTCCGATACAGATAGCCGACCCGGGTCAGCCACTCAGGATCAGGTTGCTGGCCTGCACTCAGTGCCTCCAGGAAGCTTGCGAAGTTACGCAAGCTGCGATTGGCACGCGAAAGGACCAGCAGTCTCGGGTGCTGGCGCCCGGCTTCCTGCAACGGCACATTGGCCGCCATCTGCTCGAGAAGCGCATCATCCACATCCCCCTCCACTACGCCGAAGGTGACATCCCAGGCCTCGGCAATGACGCGGTCAGAGCGTGCGGAATCCTCAAGCGCCTGAGAAAATATGACGCCGTGATAACGCTTGCCGGGCGTCTGCAGGCAGTAGATCGCCACCCCGTGACCGAGGGCATCCAGTTCGAATCGGGTCGTGGTGATCTTCCATTTTTCATGTGCCATCTGGCGCACCAGACTTCTCACGAAACTCAGGCGACTGGCATGCAGGCTGCCGAGGCGCTCCAGCTGCATCACATCGTCCGGTGCCCGCAGTCGCAGACGTTGTTCGGTGGATGAGAGGCGCGCGCCCTGGTGATTGCGAGACATATCAACGCTCTCCTGCGTCTTCCGGGGCCGGCATGGCTGGCCCCTGGCTGGTGATTCCCTGCGCACGTGCCATCGCGAAGGCTGATTGAGGTCCTGTCCACAATGAGGGCAGCAGCACCAGCGAGACAGGGATGGCCGTGATGACGATGAACTGCTGAAGCGCACTGATCTGACCGGCCCCCATATAGAGGAGTATCGCAGCCATCAACGCCATGCTGATGCCCCAGAAGGCACGTACCAGCGGGCTGGGGTCATCGTGTCCGGCACTGACGACGGCGATCGCGTAGCTCATCGAGTCACCGGTGGTGGCGACGAAGATGGTGGTCAGCGTCAGGATGGCAGCTGCCATTGCGGTTCCGCCGGGCAATGCCTGCGCCACGGTGAGGGTCGCGACATCGAACTGGAAGTTGTTGAGCGCGTCGGTGAGATCGATCACGCCGGTGAACTGATAGAAGATGCCAGCCCCGCCCAGCAGGGTGAACCAGACGGCGGTGGCCAGTGGCGCCAGCACGGCAACGGTCAGGATCATCTGACGGATGGTTCTGCCCTTGGAGATGCGCGCCACGAAGATCGCCATCAGCGGGCCATAGCCGAGGAACCAGGCAAAGAAGAAGACGGTCCACCACTGCATCCACCAGTCAGGAGCGCTTTGTGCCGTCATGGTCGACATGGTGAAGAACGAGCTCAGATACTCGCCAAAGCCCTGGGTGAAGGCATTGACCATGAACAGGGTCGGCCCGAAGACGAAGATTACCGCTGCCACGCCCAGCGCCAGGAAGACGTTGAAGCGCGACATGATCTGGATGCCCTTGTCGATGCCGGTCACGGCCGAGGTGACGTAGATCACCCCGAGCACTACCAGCACGCTCAGCTGCGTCGAATAGTCATTGGTCACGCCAAAGAGCTCATGCAGGCCGAAGCTGACCTGGGTGGCCAGAAAACCGATGGGGCCCACCGTTCCTGCCACCACGGCGATGACGCACATGGCATCCACCACGCCGCCCAGCTTGCCCTTCATGATCTTCTCGCCGAACACGGGATACAGCAGCGTTCTCGGCTGCAGGGGCTGACCCTTGTCGTAATGGGCATGCGCCAGCACGATGGCAGTCAGGCTGCCCAGGATGGCCCAGGCAAGAAAGCCCCAGTGCATGAAGGATTGCGCCAGTGCAGGCGCGATGGCGTTCGCAGTGCCCGGCTCGGTATCAAAGGCAGGCGGCGTCACCAGGAAGTGGTACACCGGTTCGCCGGCAGCGAAGAAGACCCCACCTCCCGCCAGCAAGGTGCACATGATGATCGACACCCACTTGAAGGTGGATAGCTCAGGCGTTCGCGTGCCACCGATGCGGGCACTGGCCGCAGGCGTTGCGGTCAGTCCCAGGGCAATGAAGAAGGTAAGCAGCAACAGAATCTGGAAGTAGCTGCCCAGTGTTCTGGCGGTCCAGGCAAAGCCGGCACTGATGGCTTGCGCGACCCCTTCAAGATCAAACAGGGACAGGCCGACGAACAGCAGTATGAAGCCGATGCTGCAGGTCAGAACGACAGGGTCACCAAAGCGGTACTGACCTTGCGGTAACGCATCCGACGTGGCAGACGTCGTGGTCTTGCGAGATGAAGTCATGTGGCATTCCTCTGACGAGCTCTCGTCATTGGCAGGCATTTATTATGGTTGTTGGTTGCCGAGCGATACCCTGAGGATTCCTGGCTCGGCACAGGTGCCATGGCATAGCGTTGCGGCGATCAGGCAGGCGCTGTCTCCTGACGGGTCGCGGCGCGCTCGAGGAGCGCGACCCAGTTCTTGCCCATGATGCCGGCCACTTCGTCCTCGGACATGCCGACCTTGCGCAAACCGGCAATCAGGTTGGAGAAGTCACGACTGTCTCGCAGCCAGGACAGCGGACGCGGCCAGTCAGCGTTGCTGGCACTGCCTTCACCGTAATCCATGTCCTTGGACCAGCGACCATTGCGCATCCACTCCAGAATGGACACCGGCTGGTTCTGGCACAGGTCGGTACCGATCCCAAGGTGCTCGATGCCCATCAGGTCTGCGGTTCTGGCGATCATTTCGCAGTATTCGGTCAGGGTACAGTCGGAGCCATTGCGCAGATGGAAGGGATACGCCGAGAATCCCAGCAGACCATCACTCTCCGCGATGGCCTTGAGCACCTTGTCGGACTTGTTGCGCTTTGCCGGATGGAAGCTTTCCGGGTTGGCGTGGGAAATGATCACGGGGCGCTCGGATATCTCGATCGCCTCGAGCGTGGACCGCTCTGCGCTGTGTGACATGTCGATGACCATGCCGACGCGATTCATCTCACGGATCACCTGGCGTCCGAAGCGTGTGATCCCGCTGTCTTCCGCCTCATAACACCCGCAGGCCAGCAGACTCTGGTTGTTGTAGGTCAGCTGCATGATCATCAACCCGAGGTCACGCATCACCTCGACCATGTCGATATCGTCCTCTATGGGGGAGCAGTTCTGCGCCCCCAGGATGATGCCGACACGCCCGCTGGCCTGCGCAACCGCGATGTCCTGCGGCACATGCACGGGCATGATCAGATCAGGCCAGGCCTCGAAACGGCGATTCCACTCGCCAAGACGCGACAAGGTCTCTCGCGTCGTCTCGTGGTACACGAGGGTGGCGTGTACCGCGTCCAGCCCGCCTTCACGCATCTGTTCAAATATCTCGCGTGACCAGTTGGAATACTGCAGGCCATCGATCGTCAGCATTGTCTTTGACATGGGGCCTCCTCACGCCTTGATGTAGCAGGTCTTCACGATGGTGTAGAACTCGCGCGCGTATCGCCCCTGCTCACGAGGCCCGAAGCTTGAAGCCTTACGTCCGCCGAAGGGCACGTGGTAATCGGTCCCCGCAGTCGGCAGATTGACCATCACGCAGCCGGTCTCGGCACGCGCCTTGAAGCTGCTGGCCAGTTTCAGAGAGTTGGTGATGATGCCCGCCGTGAGCCCGAAGTGCGTGTCATTGAGCACATTGATGGCCTCTTCTGCGTCGCTCACCTTGATGACACAGGCGATGGGACCGAAGATCTCCTCGCGATTGATGGCCATGTCGTTGCTGGTATTTACCAGCAGCGCCGGGCTCATGAAGTAGCCCTCGGTGGCGCACTCCACACGCTCGCCGCCGCAGACCAACGTTGCCCCCTCTTGCTGGGCGCGCTGCACCCAGGACAGATTGGACTCGAGCTGTCTGGCATCGACTGCAGGCCCCATGTGCACGCCCTCTTCCAACGCGTGGCCGACACGTACCTGAGACAGTCGCTGAGTCAGCTTTTCCACGAACTCGTCATGGACCGATTCCATCACGATCAGCCGAGAAGATGCCGTGCATTTCTGCCCAGTGCCTGAGTAGGCACCATTGAAGGCTGCCTCGACGGCCAGCTCCATGTCGGCATCATCGGCGATGATCAGGGCGTTCTTGGAGCCCATTTCCAGCTGGCACTTGACCAGATTGGCGGCAGTGGCCGCCGCCACTCGACGACCCACTTCCAGAGAACCGGTAAAGGACAGGGCATGAATGTCAGGGCTGGAGATCAATTCATCCCCGATGCTGCTGCCCGGGCCCATCACCAGATTGAAAGTGCCTGCCGGGAGTGACTGGCGATGAATGATTTCGGTCAGCGCCCATGCGCTCGCAGGGACCAGATTGGCCGGTTTGAAGACGACCGAGTTGCCGAAGGCCAGCGCAGGCGCAATCTTCCAGACCGCTGTCGCCATCGGGAAATTCCAGGGGCTGATCACACCGACGACACCGACAGGCTCCCGACGGACCTCGACCTCAACACCAGGCCGTACCGAGTCTGCGCGTTCATCAATCTGGCGCAGCACTTCAGCGCCGTAGTAATGGAAGAACTGCCCGGAGCGATGTACCTCACCCACTCCCTCCGCCAGGGTCTTGCCCTCTTCACGCGCCAGCAGCTCACCCAGCTCCGCCTTGCGGGCGATCAGCTCATCGCCGATGGCCATCAACACGGAATAACGTTGCTCGAGACCCGACTGGGCCCATTGTGCCTGGCCACGCTTGGCCGCCTGGATGGCATCGGCAACCTGATCGACACTGGCCTGCGCATATTGGCCGATGACATCACGGGTATCGGACGGATTGAGATTGGCGATGCTGCCCTGACCTGCGACCCACTGACCATCGATGTAGAGATCGTGAACAGCGGCGTGAGTGGCGGTAGTGGTGTGGTGTGACATGTGAACCTCCTTGAACGCGGTGACAACAGACTAGGAGGACCAGTGGGATAAAGATAATCAATAATAAATACTCTATGATAAGTTTCTCTTACCACCTTGAAGAGGATCGACGCGATGGTCGCAGAGCTGAAGATCACGCCACTGCGTTATGTACTGGCAGTGGTAGATCACGGCGGTTTTCACGCTGCCTCTCGTTATCTGCATCGCACCCAGCCTGCCCTGTCGATGGCCATCCGCGAGCTGGAAAACCGCCTGGGGGAGGCACTGTTCGAAAAGGGTGCCAAGGCGACCCTGACGCCCTATGGCAGCTACTGCGTGCCACGCTTTCGAGAGCTGATCAATCAGCATGATCGTCTGAGCCGGGAGCTACAGGCGCGCGCTGCCAAGGAAGCAGGCCAACTGGACATGGCAGTGGTGCCGTCAGTGGCCAGCCGACTGATGCCGAAACTGCTCTCCGAGTTCGTCAGCCGCTATCCGGGTATCAAGGTCGGTCTCCACGATGGCAACGCCGATTTCGTTCGCGAGCAGGTCATCAGCGGTCAGGTCGACATCGGCATCACCAGCCTGTGGGGGTTGGAGGAAGAATTGCTCTTTCATCCGTTGTTTCATGACGAAGTCGGTGTGGTCTGCCGTGACGATCACCCCCTGGCCGAGCGCCAGACTCTGACATGGCAAGCACTGGAGACAGAATCTCTGATCGGCAATGGCACCTCGCGGCTGTTACAGGGCACGGCGGCCGAGTCACTGCTCGAGATGCATGCCTTGTATATCTCCAACATGATTTCGTTGACCGCCACGCTGGTCGCCGGGATGGGGGTCACGACGCTGCCCCGCCTGGCGTTTCCGCAGGAATATGAGCGCCTGCGGTTCATTGAGCTCGCTGAACCGCGGGTCAGTCGCGAAGTGGGCCTGATTCGCCGCAAGGGAGCCAGCTTGTCGCCGGCGGCGCAGGCCATGGAGAGCTTCATCATTGAAAGCCTCGCCGCCGAGCAATGAGCCCTTCATGCCCCGTCGCCGGATCCTTGGCCCGCGCCTTTCGATAGTGACGCTGTCGCCCACGGGATGTCGGCTCGGGTAGCGGCCATGCGAAGATAGCGCTCCGAAACGCCCAGGGCGATACCCCCCCCGCCAGGTTTTGACAGGAGGCATGCGTGTATTCGATTCGTCTGTGGGCCGCACGTCACGCACGACTGCTGGAGCTCACCTATCAGGCCGTCGAGCCGGTGATCATCAAACTGCAGCCGTTGTGGAAGTCCGTCGGTTACGCACGCGCCGAGAAGCCCGTCGCCAGGCTGGAGCAAGCCTGCAAGGGCTTGCTATTTGACTGTCAGATGTGTGGTCAGTGCATTCTGAGTTCGACCGGCATGTCCTGCTCAATGAACTGCCCCAAACACCTGCGCAACGGCCCCTGCGGCGGTGTCATGCAGAATGGCAACTGTGAAGTCGAACCGGACACGCGCTGCGTGTGGGTGGAAGCCTGGGAAGGCAGCCAGCGGATGAAGGACAGCGATGCGATCCAGACCGTGCAGTTGCCGGTGGACCACCGCCTGCAGGGCACCTCATCCTGGCTGCGCGTGGCCCGGCAAGCCGCTGAGCGTCGAGAGAGCCTGAAATGACCTCCAGACTCACTATCCCGAACAGCTCCCAACTGCCACCTGCCGAAGACGCTGGCAATGTCGGTCACCTCGAGCAAGTGCTTCGCAGCGGTCAGTTTGCCGTCACCGCCGAGCTGGCGCCGCCCGACTCTGCCGATCCACAGGAGGTGCATGCGCACGCGCAGCTATTTGCCGGCCATGTGGATGCCATGAACGCCACCGATGGCTCGGGTGCCAACTGCCATATGTCGAGCATGGCGATGTGTGCCCTGCTGGCCCGCGAAGGCCATGAGACGGTGATGCAGATCTCGTGTCGTGACAGAAACCGCATCGCCATCCAGGGCGATGTGCTGGGGGCCGCGGCGCTGGGCATCCGTAACCTGCTGTGTCTGACCGGGGATGGCGTGCAGGTCGGGGATCACCCCGAGGCCAAGCCGGTGTTCGACCTCGACTCCCTGTCACTGCTGGAAATCGTCGCCGGACTGCGTGACAAGCACGCCTTCGCAAGCGGCCGAGCACTGACCTCAGCGCCCCAGGTATTTCTGGGCGCAGCCGCCAATCCCTTCGCCCCGCCCTTCGCGTTTCGCCCTCACCGCCTGGCCAAGAAAATTGCCGCCGGCGCCCAATTCATCCAGACACAGTACTGTTTCGACCTGCCGCGCTTTCAGGACTTCATGCATCGTGCCCGTGATCTGGGGCTGCTGGAGAAATGCTTCATCCTGCCCGGCGTCGGCCCGCTGGCCTCGGCACGCACCGCCGAGTGGATGCGCCGCCATGTTCCTGGCGTGCATATCCCGGATGACGTACTCAAGCGCTTGAAAGGGGCCAGGGATCAGAAGGCGGAAGGCCGAGACCTCTGCATCGAGATGATCCAGCAGTTACGTGAGATAGAAGGTGTGAGCGGCGTACATATCATGGCGCATCGTCAGGAAGCCTTCGTGCCCGAAATCATCCAGCGCGCGGGCATTCCAGGGGCGCGCATGCCATGGACACCCGAACCTCGCCCAACTCCTTTTTCGTAAACCCGCTAGGCTCTGACTCATAGCGTCACACTTCAGGAAGCAACGACAGAGTGATGACCAACAACGAGAGTGATATCCGCTCGGGCACTCTTGCCGATATCACGCGGGCGTTGGCGAGGCTAGTGGCGGCGTTTGTGTTCTTCTGTCTGATGCCGGTTCAGGTTTTGGCCTACGGCCAGTACTACCTCAGGAAGCCGACAAACGATACGAGATGCTGTCAAATGAATCATCTGATACCCTGAAGAGGTATCAGATGAAGTCACGGGAGAGAGCTATGCAAGCCGCTATCAAAGAGTATCGCCCAAAACCAGCCGCTCGGAAGGACGACTTCTGGAGGGCTCTGGGTCTTCCCTCGCGTGGAGCCAAGCTGCATGAAGCGCTGAATGCTGGCATCTCGTACAAAGTCTATACCAAGCTCACTGAGGCCTCCGGGCTTGAGAGCAAGGAGTTGGCACGGTATGTGGTCATTCCTCCGGCAACCCTGAAGCGTCGTGCCGATACTGGCTACTTCAAACCTGCCGAGGGCGATCGACTTTACCGTTTCGCTGAGGTGTACAAGAGCGCGGTGGACCTGTTCGAAGGCGACAAGGCGAAGGCGAAAGAATGGTTGCTCAGCCCCGTGCGTGGGCTGGGGGGGCGTCGACCGGTCGAGATGGTGGCTACCACTGCTGGCGCCGAAGCCGTTCTAGATCTGATCGGCCGGCTTGAGCATGGCGTCTTTGCATGACTGTGGTGCGCGGTTATCGGCTCGTTAAGCGGAAGTGGCTAAAGACAGCCTTTGATGGGGAAGGGGCTCGGCTGTACGGCGGGCGCTGGAACAGCAAAGGCAAGGCCTGTGTGTACCTCGCGAGCACAGAGTCATTGGCCATGCTCGAGGTGATGGTTCACCTGGAAGACAATCAGCTGCTGAAGGAGTATGCGCTCCTGGAGGTGACATTCCGGGAGGAGGTGCTAATGCAGCTCCCGGAGGACGTTCTGCCAGCAGATTGGCGAGCTGAGCCGGCGCCACCCTCCACAGCCGAGATCGGGGACGACTGGCTTGAGGGACAGTCGAGCCTAGTTCTGGCGGTTCCGAGTGTGGTCGCGCCCCGAGAAACGAACTACCTCGTTAATCCAGAGCACCCCGCTTTTCTGGCGCTGGTCCAGGGTGCCGAAGAGGTCGATTTCACTCCAGATCGTCGCCTGTAGTGCCCGCTCCTCCGTGTCAGCGCTTCCCTTGGACCGGGAAAGCCGTGTGTTGCCCTTTCTTTCTGTCAGGAGCGCTATTGCCTCGCTCCTTCGCCCCTCTGACACTGTCTGCCTGCACAGCACTCGAGAGGGAGACGTTGCCCTTCCAACATGATGACGCTACCCCTTGCAGAGTCGAAATGCCGGGGCAGTCGGCTAGCGATTCTCGCTATACCCTGCCGTTGATGGCTGGGGAGGTTCGGGACGGGTTTCCATCCACGCGGATGCGGCACTTGATCACGTCTGGGGCCCCACCGAACATCTGATCCCTCACCCCAGCGCCAGCGAATTCTGTCGAGCCAAGGGCGACAGCATGTTGGGCCAATGGCATGGCCAGCGGCGTTGCTGTCGGGGGACCCCGAGCACCCGTCTATCGCGCTGCGTGGCGTAGAGTTTAAGGCTTGGGGCATAGTAACCTACACACCCATCATCGCCGTCGCCAAGGCCGAATGATCGGGTTTCAAAAATGCTTGTAGGCTTAACGAGAGGGCCATGCTGCTTTGGAGCAATCATCAATACCGACACGGGCAGTCCATAAGTGCCTGTCTGGTCAAAGAATGCTCATCGGATTTACCTCAATCAAGACATATCTGTAGGATATCCAGGCCTCCTGAGCATTCCCCAGAAACACCTACGCCGGTAGTCGATAGTCGATAGTCGATAGTCAGTAGCCGACCCGCTTTAGAGGACGGCCATTCAGCTTCTCAACCATCTTGGGTAACTCTGCATTACTAACATGGTGTAAATCCATTGATGACTGACACTAACGCTGGCCAAGGACACCATGAAGCCACTGATTTGCTGTGGGCTCCACTCCTCACGTAGCTGACCGGCAACGGCGGCCATCATGCTTGGTAGGCGCTTTATCCACTTGGTAGCAGTGCGGTGACGATGATCACTGAGTGTCTGAGTCTGCTCGGGATCATAGTCATCAGCGGTGGCGTTGCGGCGAATCTCACGGCTGATCGTGCTGCTGTGGAGATTCAGCTCCCTGCCGATCTGGCGCTGGCTCATGCCCAAATCATAGTGGGCGTGGATCAGGTATCGTTGGGGCTGGGTCAGCTGTCGGTATTCCATACTCTGCTTCACTTTGGTCGGTGAGCCGAGAAGGGTACCGGCGCTGGCCCTCCTGCCTCTACCGTGCGGTCCAAAGTGCTGCGGTTATTCTATGAATCCAAGTCTATGAATCCAGGATTTTCACTAGGCAAAAATCAAGCCTCTCAAATTATTTCCGATTATGCGCCACACACGACAAGATAACTTACACTAATAGAATCATTGCCAGCATCCAATATTCACAGAAGGGCAATGTAAAACTTTAGTATTAATTCATAATACGTTAATGTAGGATCGCCATTTTACATGAGAGTTAACTATGTTTCGTACTGTCTTCGTAATAGCCAAATCAGGGGCATGGCTCGTCAAGAGCGATGAACGCAATCATCACACTCAGTTATTCACCACACAGAAGGCGGCAGTCTCCTACGGACGTGAAATTGCCAAGGCAATGAAGGCCGATCTTGTCATTCGCACGAATATCAATATGCTGGGTAAGCCATGATAACGGGTAGCGTTTCATTTCAGCTGTCCGACCGACTCATTTCACGAAATTCAGCAACACGCATATTTTTGACAGTCGTTAAAGACTCTCACTTTGGGACTCGGGCATAGCCACTCGGTTGAGGCGTTCCTAGCAGCTTTCCGCTGGCAAATACTCTGAAGCATTCAAGAGCGCCAAGTTTTCCACAGGATTGGCAACCGGTCTAAGGGCTTCACTGGTTGGTGAGGAGCATCCCTTCTCTGACCGCCACCCCCATGACTTCAAGCATGACCTAGCGCTTACCCCACCAGACCTACCGGCCCGTAAAACGTATCACAATCAACCACTCTGCGAGCAGACAGATACAACACCAAAGGCCTAATCGCTTCATTGATGACTACACCAAAAAAATAATATCATCAAGGCTGACTGAGCCGTGCCTTTGCACAGCTTGGGACCTAACAACCTAGAATATCAAGTCGCCCCACCATGGCTTATTTTCAAGCCTTTGGCTTAGATGCTTCCAGTTCACTCCCAAGCCTCCGTGCAGCGTCTTGCTTTGTCGCAGCCGATATCAAGAAAGCTACAACATTTCAACGCCAGAACTTATCGTTATCGACGATATTACTACCAGCGCTTTACTCCTTGAGCTTGCCGACTCTGAAGATAACGTCTTCCTTCAGCATGACTTATCGCGGCCTCCACTAATAGGGTGACCCTGCGTAGAAATCAGCTTCACCAGCTTCCAAAGACACTGACTAGTCGCATCAGATGACCTTGACCTAACTCTAGGCGAGAAACGTTCTACGTTAAGCGACAGAAGAATGCACGACACTTCCTGGGTCAGGTAACCTTTCGTTGAGTGGGCAACCTTACCCATCACGTTGGAGTCTAGAAGTATTGCATCACTCCACACGCCATTACCTACCGACAAGCCTCTCACGCCTAGCAGACTGGTAAACGCAACGCTGCGTCACACCAACTCTTTACCCTCTCCTCTCAAATGCAACCAATTATGCTGTTATTCTAATATTGCAGCACAGCATTCTGACACCCCCTCTGCATTCTCTAGGCATCACCATCCCATGACAGGAGTGACGTCGAAGAGAGGCGGCATGAGTCGTCATATGGTGTGCCCCGCTCCCGAAGGAGTCAGCCAGATATCGCGTTGAGCACTCGCTGAGAAGTTAAGCGAGTCACCGATGCACCGCGCGTAAGGAGGCAATATGTCGCTTGATCCCGAAGGCCAGAAACGCCGTGAGTTCATGCGGGACTCACTGACCGTCATTCCTGCCGTCACCTTGGCCCCAAGCCTGCTATTCAGCCAGACGTTGGATGCGGCGACCCCACCTCTTCATCAGTACGCCCCCGCGTTTTTCAACGCGGAAGAATGGGAATTCATTCTCGCCGCCACCGATCGTCTGATACCTGAAGATGAACATGGTGCCGGGGCCTTGACGGCCAACGTCCCAGTCTTCATCGACAAGGAGCTGAGTGGAGACTACGGGCAAGCGAGCGACTGGTACATGCAAGGCCCCTTTCACCCGAACGCCGATCCCGTCTTTGGGTATCAGCTCCCCCACACACCTGCAGCACTCTATCGCTTGGGGATTCAGGGCGCTCGTCACCATGCCAAGCAAAAAACGGGACAGGAATTCACTGACCTTTCATCAGAGCAGCAGGAGGCGCTGTTAGCCGACCTGGAAAATGGACGAGCTGATTTTAAAGCCGCCGGGATACCCGACCTCCCCTCCGCCACCTTCTTTGCCTTTCTCTTGCAGAACACACGCGAAGGGTATCTCTCGGATCCCATGTATGGGGGAAACCGGGACATGGTGGGCTGGAAGATGCTTGGCTTCACAGGCGCTCGCGCCAGCTTCCATGAGTGGGTCACACAGCATGATGTGCCCTATCCGCTCGGCCCAGTCAGCCTTGCCGGAAAGCGCGGCTGACCAGCACCGCTCAAAAGTCAGCCACTCCCCTCCGGACGACGGGTAACAGGAGCAACGGATGCCCCATTACAGAAATTGGCCAGTACGCCTCGCGCTCTTGGCGGCTGCCGTGAGTGCCGCAGGTGCGGCAATGGCCGTTCTCGGTGACAGCCCCACAAATAATCCGTCGCCTACCAGCACGGATATTACAGCCGATACCCAACGGATCCAGCGCGGCGCCTACCTGGCCCGAGCAGCAGATTGCATGGCGTGCCACACCCGTGAGGGTACGAGTAAAGAGTACGCAGGGGGGCGCCCCATCGAGAGCCCCTTCGGCATCATCTACGCGACCAATATCACACCAGCCCCCAAGGCAGGGATCGGAGGATATCGTGAGCAGGATTTCGCCGCCGCCCTGCGACAAGGGGTTCGTGCGGATGGCAGTTATCTGTACCCGGCAATGCCGTACCCGTCTTATGCCAGTCTGAGTGACGACGATATCAAGGCACTGTATGCCTATTTCATGAAAGGGGTGGACCCTGTCACCGAGCCCGCACCGGAGACCTCTCTCAGCTTCCCATTCAATCAGCGCTGGGCGATTCGGTTCTGGAACTGGCTGTTCGTCGATGATGTATCGAATACCTCTTCCGCCAATCATTCCAGTGATCTCTCTGGTGATCGACAGCAACAGCTGGCGCGTGGACGCTACCTGGTACAAGGCGCGGGGCATTGCGGCAGTTGTCATACCCCTCGCGGCCTGTTCATGCAGGAAAAAGCGCTCAACGACCAAGACGGCGACAACTACCTGGCTGGAACTGAGCTGAACGAGTGGCAGGTTCCTTCACTGCGTGGCGGCGACTCGACGGGATTACGCGATTGGTCGGAAGACGATGTCATCGATTATCTGGCCACTGGACGCAATCGCCACGCCGCGACTGGCGGCGAAATGACCTCTGTCATTCAGCACAGTACGTCCCACCTCACTGATGCGGACTTGTCTTCCATCGCTGCCTACCTGACGACGCTGGGTGCCACGGACAAGCAACGCGTCTCGCCCGCCCCCGTCTCGACGCCACCTTCCCACACAGCACCGGATGCCACGACACGGCAACTGACGAGCGCGACTTCCCTCGACGAGGGGGCACGTCTGTATCTGGATAACTGCAATGCTTGTCATTTCGCCAATGGTAGAGGCGCCGATAGCGTCTTCCCCCCGCTTTCCGGCAACACCCAGGTCAACGCTGACAACCCGACAGCCCTGATCAGCACCATCCTGTATGGCGCACAGTTGCCGTCGACGCCAAAACGCCCGGAACGCTTGCAAATGCCAGGCTTTGACTGGCGCTTGAGCAACGAGGAAGCCGCCAGCCTGGCAAGTTTCGTCCGCCAGAGCTGGAGCAATGACGCCTCCCGGGTGACTCCTGAGCAGGTGGCTGAGGTGAGACAGGCACACGGGCCTGGTAAGCCGGCGCAACAAGGGCGCCCAGACTCCCTGGGCCACGCTCGCGAAGGCGCTGCCTCAACTTCCCCGTCGAACTGAAAGGAATCACGACATGTCCATCACACAACCAGACGTCGATGTCGTCATCATCGGTCTTGGCTGGACCGGCTCGATCATGGGCCTGGAAATGACGAGCGCTGGATTGAACGTGCTGGCGCTTGAGCGCGGAGCAGATCGGAGCAAAGAGGACTTCCTGTATCCCAAGCCTGCGGATGAACTCAAGTACGGCGTACGCCTCAAGATGATGCAACGCCCACGTCAGAGCACCGTCACGATACGACGCAATCGCCAGGAACAGGCCATCCCCCAACGCCATTGGACAACCTTCCATCCCGGTGATGGGGTGGGCGGTGCAGGTTCGCACTGGACAGGCGTGCTGTATCGCGCCACACCAAACGAACTGGCACTGAAGAGCTTTGCCGATCGCACCTTTTCTCCAGGCTTTTTGCCTGAGGACATGACCATCCAGGACTATGGCGTCAGCTATGAAGAGCTGGAACCTCACTATGACTTCTTCGAAAAGGTCGCAGGCTTATCCGGTCAGGCTGGCAATATCCAGGGGGAAATGATCGAAGGAGGAAATCCCTTCGAAGGTCCGCGCAAGAATCCCTTCCCACTCCCTCCCTTGCCGAGAACCCTGACGGACACCTTGTTCACCAAGGCGACCCAGGCACTGGGCTGGCATCCATACCCCTACCCCTCTGCCAATGTATCGGGCGCTTGGACCAACCCCTATGGCATGCAATTGGGTCCCTGCAACTTCTGCGGCTTTTGCAGCAACTACGGATGCCTCAACTATTCCAAGGCATCCCCACAGACCTGCACGCTTGATGCACTCAAGCAACGCGAGAACTTCGCGTATCGGACGGGCTGTGAAGTCACACGGATCGTGAAGCACGAGAAAGGTGAGACGGTCAAAGGGGTCCTCTATCGCGATGCTGATGGCAATGAGGTCTTTCAGCCTGCGGGCATGGTCATTCTTGCCTCATTTCCCTTATCCAATGTCCGCTTGTTGCTGTTGTCCGAGATTGGAAAACCCTATGACCCGGAAAGCAACACCGGGGTGGTGGGACGCAACTTCTCCTACCAGATCACGGGTTCCATGGATCTTTACTTCAAGGATCATCAATTCAACCCCTTCATCTCGGCTGGTGGCAGTGGACAGGTAATTGATGACTTCAGCCCCGATACCTTCGATACCGAGCAACACGGTTTCATCGGGGGCTCATACATCTACACCACCCAAGGCCCGGGAGGCGCTATCGGTGCACTGCGCACTCCTCCGGGAACACCACAGTGGGGCAGTGAATGGAAAAAGCAGGTTCGCCAGCATTATGGCCATCACATGATGATCGGCACGACCGGGACGAACATGTCCTATCGGGATGTCTACCTGGACCTGGACCCCACCTACAAGGATCCTCATGGGGATCCCTTGCTGCGCATGACTTATGACTGGAAGGAAAACGATCTACGCATGACGGAGTTCATGGCGGAGCGAATGCGTGAGATCGTCGCCCAGTTACAGCCGGACTATCACACCGAGAGTGTCAAACAGCGAGGCGATCACTTTGATCCTTCGAGCTATCAATCAACCCACATAACCGGTGGCGCCATCATGGGAACAGACCCCAAGACATCGGTCCTCAATCGATATTTACAGCACTGGGATGCACATAACCTCTTCGTCATGGGCGCCAGTGCCTTCCCGCAGAATATGCAGCACAACCCTACGGGGACGGTCGCAGCTCTTACCTATTGGTCGGCACAGCATATTCGAGAACGCTATCTGGATAACCCGGGGCCCTTGATGTCACCCAGTTGACTTCCCCTCGCCACGGCAAGACATGCACTGAATCCAATGAGGCCTTCCAACCACGCAGTGGCATGTCGTACGAAACCACGACGCCTGGTGCTTTCAGATCAGAATGCGCAGGCGTCGGGGAAGCTCCACCCCCTTTCATGGCATCTCCGATCCACAGGCTATCGAGGGTGGTGATACCCACTTGGCGATCGCCAAAAACGCTCCGACGATAATGCTGCAACGAGGCGACGCCCCTTGCCAAACACTTCCCTCAGCGGCCCTCGTGCAGCCGCCTCATTTCAGGATGACGTATCTGACGCTATCTCCGTGACAGCCTCGGGATCATCGAAATGGGCGGTGATCCAGTCAACCAAGGCCTGCTTGGCCTGGGAATGTTCGGAGGGATCAACCTCGATCAAGGTGTAACCATGGTGTGTGTCATGACAAAACTCACGAAGCGCCACCAGGCTCCCAGACGCTAGCGCTTCATCACACAACCCTTCCCATCCCAACGCTACGCCTTGTCCCGCAGCGGCAGCTTGCAACAGGAGGGGGTAGTTGTTCATGACCAACTCTCGCTGCCCGACGCCATGCTTGACCCCCTGAGCCATGAAATACGCCGACCAATCCATCCAGGCCTGTCCCTGAGCAGCCGACAAGGTCAGCAGCGGGAGTTGGCAAAGCTGTTCAGGATGCTCAATGGGCCCGTGGCGTGCCAGAAAATCAGGGCTACAGATGGGAAAGACTCGCTCACGCAACAACCGAGGTCGTGTGTCCTCTTCCGCACAGAACAACAGTGCCACGTCGATATCCTGCATCGAGTGATCGAGCACGCCCTGGTTGGTCATGCAGTGAACCGCAATGCCCGGATTGAGCCGTCGGAACTCGGGCAGGTTAGGCATCAACCATGCACTGGCAAAGGCGAAATCGGTCAAGATATTGAGAGACGGGGGAGTCGTCAGCTGCTGAATGTCGTTGATACTTCTCTCGATGACAGCAAACCCTTCCTGCACGCTCTGGAACAGCTGCTCACCTGCTTCCGTCAAGCGGACTCCACGATGCACTCGTTTGAAGAGCGTCACCCCCAACGCATCTTCGAGCGCTCGGATCTGCTGACTGACGGCAGATTGGGTCGAGCGTAATTCCTGGGCAGCGTGCGTGAAAGCACGATGACGTGCCGCCACCTCGAACACACGCAACAGGTTGGGTGACACATGACGACCGATGTTTGCCATAAGCTCAGGTAATACCCTCTGATTAACAATGGGCCAGTTTACAGATTAATGCCGCTCATGGAGACTCGCGAATTGCATAATATCTTATGATGCTCCAGACCTCTCAGATACCGCCGTTACGGCATGCTCCATAACCAAAAATGATGCAAAGAGCTTATGACTCGACTAGCCACCCTTTCATGTCCTGCGCCACACCAGACGATTGCCTGCTATCGAGCTATCTCCCCCTTTACTGGGTAGCGACTTCCCCTCTTGTGCGCCTGCAGTATCAGGGCCCTGCGCAGGGTGTCAGCCGCCGCTTATCCTCCCCGCTTGAGGGCAGGACTACAGCGTCAAGAGCAGCGAATCATTCAGGGGGCACGAGGCCTGGGGCTCATGATGCTGTCACCAACCCGGCGCGCTCTCGCGCATTCACTTCGCTGATCCAACTCACTCAACCACCGGCTACTCGATTATCAGGATGTGAATCACCGTTACGTCGAGCTCACGGCTAGACCACGCGCGAAAATCGCCACTCGTAGGCAAGGCGCTATGACGAAAAACAATATGGCTGCAGGACCGTCAGGCACCACAAGTGATGAGCAGCATCCATAAGACAAGAGGCACCACAGGCTTCAAGGCATGCCACCTCGATGTCTGCAGCCTGCAAGTGCACTGATACCCATGAGATCAACATGGCGAGCGGCGACCCTGTTCCCCCTTGAAGCCCTGTCCGGCTGACACGGTTTTCCAGGACACCGTCGTATCAACTCCCCTCTCCCCGTTATCGCAGGAGCTTGAGATTGAGCATGACACCAAAGGATGTAGCGCATCTTGCCACGCATGATGTGCCTCAAACGGATTCCAGCAATCACCTCAACCACGCGGTCTTTCGCTATTCACTGATCGCCATCGTACTGCTCGTGGCGTACGCCATGGGCTTCACAGAACAGGCCACCGCCTTCTTCGGATATTGCCTCGACTGGATTGGCAATACCTTCGGCTGGTATTACATGCTGGCCGTCACACTCTATGTCATCTTCGTGGTCGGTATCGGCATGTCACGCTTCGGGCGCATACGACTCGGACCTGACCACTCGCGTCCCGAGTTCTCGACGCTATCCTGGGCGGCCATGCTGTTCGCCGCGGGCATCGGCGGCGCGATCCTCTTTTTCGTTGTATCCGAGCCACTGTCGCACTTTCTGACACCTCCGGGTGGTTCAGGGACGACGGAAGAGATGCAGCGCCGGGCCATCGTGCAGACCTTCATGCACTGGGGGATTTCCGGCTGGGGAGTCTTTGTGGTGATGGGGATGGCGCTGGCCTATTTCAGCTATCGTCACCGATTGCCGCTTGCGATTCGCTCGACCCTTTTCCCGCTGCTTGGCAAGCGTATCTACGGCCCCATTGGCAATGCGGTGGACATCACGGGGGTACTCGCCACCGTCTTCGGGATCGCCACGGCACTCGGGATAGGCGTGATGCAGATGAATTACGGCCTGAACTATCTGTTCGGCGTCGATGAGGGGCTGGTCTCTCAGATTCTGATCATCATCATGGTCATCGTACTGGGCACGATGTCTGTGGTATCGGGTGTCGAAAAAGGCATCCGCCGCCTGTCAGAACTGAACCTGCTGCTGGTCGGTGGGCTGGTGCTGTTCGTGCTACTTCAGGGGCCCACGCTACATCTTCTCAATGCACTGGTGACCAATGTTGGTGACTATGCCACCGCCTATCTGGGCTTGAGCTTCGAAACCTACGCCTATGCCCCCGACAAACAATCCTGGTTCAATAGCTGGACCGTCTTCTTCTGGGGCTTCTGGATTTCCTGGGCCCCGTTCGTAGGCCTCTTCCTGGCACGTATCTCCCGCGGTCGAACCATTCGCCAGTTTGTGGCCGGCGCGCTCTTCATCCCGTTGTCTTTCGTAATGATCATGATGAGCGTCTTCGGTAACTCGGCCATTGAACTGGTGCAATCCGGTGCCGTGGAACTGGGCGAGCAAGCGCTCAATACACCGCAAACCAGCATCTACACCTTCCTCGAACAATTGCCCGGCGTCGGCTTTACTGCGAGCCTGCTGACACTGCTGAGCATCGTGTTCTTCGTGACATCAGCAGATTCCGGGGCACTGGTACTCGCCAACTTCACCTATGTGCTACGTGACGTGAACCACGATGCCCCTATTCGACTACGCATCCTGTGGTCCGTCCTCATTGGGGTAATCACCATCGCGCTTTTGATGGCCGGTGGCCTCAAGACCCTGCAAAGTGTTGCCGTGATCACGGCTCTCCCCTTCTCTGTCGTCATCTTCATGGTGATGATCAGCATGTACCGCGCGCTGAGCATTGAAAGCGAGAAATCCGAAGCTCGTCAGATGGTCTCCGTTGTCAGCGGTGAAGAAAGCGATTGGCGTGAACGACTGACGCGTACCCTCGATGGCTCTACACGTCATGGCGCTGCCAGCATACTCAAGCACTCTGTGCGTCCGGCATTGCAGCAGCTGGCCAGCGAGTTGCAAGCACACGGCCATCAGGCGTCGGTCACGAACCGCGACAGTGAAGAGGTGGAGGGTGGGTGTCCGACCCTGCAGGTTGATTTCCCTGGCGCTCCCAGTTTCCTGTATCAGGTGCGTCCATGCCGCATGCGTACCCCGAGCTTCCTACCGGCAGATGATGACTACTATCTACGACTGGATGTGCATCTCGCCGAAGGGGGCATCGGTCAGGATCTCAATGGCTTCACACGCACGCAGGTCATTCATGACGTCTTGAATGAATACCAGCGGCATCTGCAATTCCTCAGTCAGGTCGATAAAAACCTCGATCTGGCCAATATCCCAGGGGGACACTTGATGACGGAGCCGATGGATGAAGCGCCTTCTCAGTCGCCCCAGGATTCGCAACCCGCCACGACAACACCCTTGGCAGGCCCTGGCTGAGAGTCGTGAGCTCTTCAATCGCATGACGCAGGGGAGCGCCACCGCCCTGTAACGACACAGGCACCCGAAAGCGGGTGCCTGTGTCGTTTCCTTCACGGGAAATGGGTGCCTGAGTGCATGCTATTGCGTCCCGCCAAGCTGGACTACCCACCCCTTGAGTGCCCACGTGGTCGCGGGTGCAATTCACCGATGGCGCCTCAGCAGGTCGATGGCACCAGCCAATGGGAGGCCACATCCCTGACAGAATGTCTGTGTGCCGACCTGACAGGCTCCCAGTGCAAAAGCCTCCCCTCCTTGTATGACGTCTCTCTATTGCACTCCCCCCCAGCGTTGGCGGGACATATCATCACTCAGCAGCTCCCGGAAGGAACTCGGAGAGACTGGCGGACCAAGGTAAAACCCTTGAAGTTGATCACAGGACAAACTGGTGACTTTCTCAAACTGCTCAGTCGTCTCGACCCCCTCGACGGTCACATTGAGTGATAGCGCGTGACCCATTCGGATAATGGCATCCACGACCGCCTCATGACGCTCAGAATGATCGAGGTACATCAGAAAACTACGATCAATCTTGATGCCATCGAATGGATAGCTTTGCAGATACCCCATGGAAGAGTAATCCGTTCCAAAGTTATCCATCGACAACCGAACCCCAAGGGTTTTCAGGTTGCTCATCGTCGTCAGTACTGCCTCAGAGTCCTCCCGCATGATGCTTTCGGTAAACTCAAGCTCCAACCGGTCAGGAGATAAGCCGGTCTCCTCGAGCACTCGCTGGATACGCTGCACCAGGTCATGGCGCTGGAACTCCACGGGCGACAGATTGACTGACACCCACAGCGTGTCCTTCCAGCTCATGACATTCCGGCACGCCTCGCGCAAGACCCAGTCACTGATTTCGAAGATCATGCCGTTTTCTTCCGCCAAAGGAATGAAGCAGGCAGGCCCCAATACCCCCCGGATAGGATGGTGCCAGCGCACCAGTGCTTCAGCACCGATAACCTCCTGAGTTACCGCATCGACACGAGGCTGAAATTCAAGCTGAAGTTCCTTGCGCGCGACGGCTTGGCATAAATCCATTTCCAACTGGCGCCGCTCCATGATGCGCTCAGTCATTGAGGGGTCATAAACACATGCCAGATTTCTGCCTTGCGACTTTGCCTCATAGAGCGCGATATCCGCACTTCGCAAAAGCGCATCGTGCGTCAATGCATGATACGGCGCCGCAACGATGCCAATGCTCGTCCCAACATGGATGACGTTCTTCTCGACCTTGATCGGTTGATTGATCTTGTCAATCAGGCACTGACTCAGCTGCTCTGCATCGCGAGATGTCTTGCACTGTGTCGCCACAACGATAAATTCATCTCCCCCGAGCCTTGCGACCATGTCCCGATCATCGGTGCAATCGCGTATCCTTTTCGCGATTTCACAGAGCACATGATCTCCGATAGCGTGCCCGTAGGTATCATTGACCGGCTTGAAGCGATCAAGATCGAGGGCCAGCACGAATAACGGGTGATGACCGCTCACTCCAGTACTCAATTTTTCTTCAAGGAACCGGTCAAGGCGGTGACGATTGGCGAGACCGGTCAACGGATCGTGTTGACTGATATGTTCAATCTTGGCCTTGGCTTCCATTTCACGCGTAATGTCACACACGGTTCCCTGATAGCCCTTTAGCTCTCCCCCGACACGAAATTCACAGGCAAAAATCTGACAATATCTTACGCGTCCCTCGCCATCCCGCAGCTCACACTCGATAGGCTGACGCCCGGCCGCCGCTCCAAGTGTGGCAATGGCCACCAAGGTCGACGCGTTGTAATGCAAAAGCTCTGACAACGGCCTTCCGATCCACTCCGAAGTCGATAACCCTGTCAGCGGCTCGAAGCGCTCAGACAGATAGACCAAGACCTGGTCTGTATCGGATTGCCAGATCCAGTCGGACGAAATTTCTGACAGATTCTTGAAACGCTGCTCGCTGACTTTCAAGGCGCCCTGCACTTCATCCACAACCTTGCTGGCATGATTGATACGCTTGCGAAGCCATATCAACAGGAACAGTACCAGCCCCCCTACCAGTACCCAGATAGGCAGTACCTTGATGAGGATATTTTGGCCATAAGCGGTTTTCTGCCATTGCACCACAATATCCCCAACCTCCTCGCTGGCGAGAATCAGGTAGGGTTCCTCGAGGTCTTCCCCTGCTCCAATGCCAGCACGCAAGCCTTTCAAGTCATAACTTTCGGCCAGTGCGGCCAGTTTTGTCGCATCCAGGATGTCAACATACAAAAGATAGGAAAGCGTCTCGAACTGTACATAAGAACTATCCGGCCGAATGACGGCAGCCGATACGACAGCGGGTACGCCATTGACTGCCGTATATTCAGACGCGACCTCATCCTCCAGTGATCCCTCTCTGGCTTTTTCCAGTAGGCGTGGCAGATCACTCTGGATCCACTCCTCTACCTTGATATCTGTCAATTCACCGTTGATGAGAGCGTAACGGGTAGCGCCTGCAGGCCCCACAATAAATACGCCATTCAATCCATAAGTGGGATATAGAGAAGCCCCAATATTATCTCGTTCATACGCCCACTCATGATCGACTTCACCATAGGTATAGTCATAGGAATCAATCCAGAAGGCATAGTCGTCCAGGGCGATGGCAATCTGTTCCAATCGGCTATTCAATGCCAATGAAACATCAGACTTGTTATGCGCCAGCTGGTCTTCGTCGACCGCCAGACTGAGGTAAATCAGGCCGCCACCCGACAAAAGAAACAGGGCGACGATAACGTACATGAGGAGTCGTGACGCCAGGCGGGTGGCGTCAGTGTAGTGAGAACCCTTCTCAACTGGGGGAGGTTCAGAATATGGCGTCATGGTCATCCGGCGAGTTAAAAGCTGTTGAAAGTCGCATATCATGCTCGATCACGGCAGACACTGACACGAAGACTGATACAGTGGTTAACGGCCGTTGTGGGGCGTCCTTTAACGCGTCATGGTGACAGCCGCCTCTCTCTATCCCTATTTCCGGCAGTGTCCGAGAGCAATCAGAGAACAGGCTGACTCGAGACTCTCTGGTGTAAAGGCATGAAACAAGATCCATTCACCTTATGCGGGTCCTGCGGCGGGAAAGACGACCCACCTACCAGAACATGGTCTCGATGATAAAGAAACTTGCCGTTTAAGACTCAACGCAAATTATCCTGAGCCACCCCGCATGCCCACTATCAGCGGCTTTGAGCAGCTGCGGCCCCCTAAAATTTAATCGATCCCATTACACCAGAAAGCGCCCCTCCATCATGGCGCCAGGAGTGTCATGCTCCGGTAGCTACCGAGGCGGACAGAAAGGCAGGTGCGTATTCTCATATGTTGCCCCCTCTACTACTGAACCGATGACTTGAACGTGAGATGACAGATCACAGGTGGCCCTCTGGCAAGTTGACCCTGTGGCTCACCACGTCAAGGAGTCAGTTCATCAAGTGGAATCGGGAAAGCTCGCTCCCGGGGAGGAGGGCCCTGAGTCGCAAGCACTGTCTCCCTGTCGCATGCCGGGCCGGTCTAATACCGCGCCGTGCCTCCGCAACGATGCCAGCCCCTTGGCGCGCATCTCCTCCGACTGCGTCGTAGTCACCCAGAGAGACGACACGCGATTGGTCGTCGCTTTCCCGTAAACGATCGGTAGCAGGTCATGTCGTAAGCCACCGCCCTGGACCTTCGCGTAATCTCATCGGCTTGCAAAGACTGAGACCGCACCTCGCCCAGACAGATAAGCGCGTTATCCATCATGCTGGAACACCTGACTGATGTCTCGACAACCTTCTTTTATTCCATCGACGGAGATATGCCACTGAAGACTCTTGCGGGCTTGTCAACATTCTTATTGGAATGCATTCATCTGAATTGGATAACAAATCGCGGCAACATGAAATGTCGTCTCCCCAACGTCTTCCTACTGCTACCCCTCTCCGCTTTCATTTCATGACAACCAATCAACTTACTTCTCTACATAGTGCATTGAGCTTCTCCATCCTCACGATTCCATTCTTTAATCTCAATGCCATTCGCACACCAAACATCAAAAAGTCTTTTTATAACAACAGGTTAAAAGCTAACAATCTTGTTTCTCAACGATTGTACCTCTGTCGTTCAGAATGAAATCGTGAGGAATCCGCGTTCTGAAGATCGACTTCCCAGAATCACTCACTGTCGTAAGGTCGAAATAACTGACAACCACTTGTCAGGATCATGATCCAATTCATGATTATCGATCCGAGGTTGACCTCCATGACAGACTCGAACGCATCGTATACCAATATCTTCCGGGATGCTGACAACCTCCCAGTTGACAACAACACGTGCCCCCAGAGTGAACGTATCAATCGAGTATTGATCCCTCTTCTGAGTGATTATGCCGAACAGAAATCTCACTTCACGATTGTGACGTGTCGAGATGCCCTATTAGCGGAAGCATCGCTCACCACCATCAACAAGAACTCTCTGTATAAATTTATCGCCAAACGTTTGAAGACCTGCATCGAACAAGGATTCGCCATCGAGGTGGGTATCCAGGGCAAGAAACGCAAGATCTTTCAAATGCTCTGCCCTCCGACGGGACCACGTGCCGTCAATCGAACCGCACCCCTCTCCGCCCCGCCTCTCTTGCCTGAGGCGACCAAGACCGAGATGCCTTCCACCTCCTCCCCAGCCTCCGATCCTGAATTCACTGACGAGGACAAGCGCAGCTTGAAGGAGTTGGCACGTCAACAACTCATCACCCTGGAAGAGAGTGAACGCATGATCGAGTGTTTCGACTTTCTGCTGAACGAAAAGCCGAAATGGTGCCACCCGCTTCATCATTGCCGAGAGCAGGCTGCCGCGAGGGCGATCCGGGCAAAGGCGTATTACAAGGCATTCCTCACCCTCTCCGAACAACCGACGACGGAGGGCGACACATGAGACGTCGATCGCAAAACCGTCTACTGAAGGGCGGGGCAACTCCCCCCTTGCGTGGCTGGCAGGCACGATGTATCGAAACCGCACTGCAGACATTGAGTGAGGACCGCCCTCACTTCCTGTGTCAAGCCACCCCGGGGGCCGGAAAGATGCTGATGTCGGCGGTTCTGGCCGAAGAGCTGATACTCAATGGCAGCATCGATCGGGTTCTCTACTTGGGCCCGACAACGGCGGTCGTTCAGCATGCAAGAACGCAGTTTGAACAGGTGCTGGGACGCCCCTTGCGAGGGAACCTCCACGACGTAGGCACCTGCGTGACCTATCAGGCGCTTCATCATCGACTCGAGGAGCTGAAGACGCTTTGTCAGCGAGACCGAGTCTTGATGGTTTGGGATGAAAGTCATCATGCCGCCAGCCAGACCAGCCTCGATGGCGAGCATACCTCGGGGGTGAATCAATGGGGGAAAGCCCTGCTGTCCCTTGAGCAACACGTTCGTTTCACCCTCGCGCTTTCCGGCACGCCGTGGCGGACAGATGGCAGCTGTCTCCCGCTATTGCACTACCATGAGCACGACACATCCTCGCCCAAGGCTGCGCACCGGCCGTCTCGTCGCCTGGTTCCAGACTTCGTCTACTCGCTGCGAGACGCCATCGACGATCAAGTGTGCAGAACCCCAACGATTCATCTGCTGGATAATCGCGACATTCTGCTGCGAACCAGGACAGCAAGCACCTATCACACGACGGTACAGCGCTACCAAAGCCTCCCCGCACTGATGCGGCATCCCAAGGTGCCGTATGCGAGTCTGGTACGCCATCGCGAGCTCAGCAGGCATCTTCTGATGCTGGCCGCTAACAGCCTGGTTCAATGGCGGGAGCAAGATCCACAGGCAGGTGGACTGGTGATCGCATCCGATATTGCCCATGCCAACGCCATTGCGGGTCTGCTGGAGCAGCAGGGGTATACCACCTGCCTGGTCACCAGCCAGTCACCTGATGCCCATGAGAGGCTAGCGAGCTTTCAGCAGGCTCGGACGCAATGGATCGTCTCCGTCAATATGGTCAGCGAAGGCGTCGACTTACCGCGGCTTCGCGTGTGTTGTTATCTGAGCCATATCAAGACCGAGCAGTACTTTCGCCAGGCATTGGGCCGCATCATTCGTCGTCAGCACCACCATGATGCACGCTGTGACTTCTATATGCTCCAAGACCCCTTGCTGGAACGCTATGCCAAACGCGTGCTGGAAGACCTGCCGGAGCCACACTCGCGAATCCAGTACTCAAGCTTCGCCGGCAGCCCCGTCCAGCGCTCGTCTCGTGCGCTACCGGTACGCCAAGCCCCAAATTTCGACGTCACAGCAGAGGGGGATGCGTTGCTGCCTCCACACAGACGGCCACCCGGCACTCTGCCACCCTATCATTCACCTTCGCTAGCAGAAGGAAGACGCCAGCCCGAGACAGATCAGGGACTGCTCTCGGGGATCCATTTCTCTCACGACTTCATCACGCACGTAATTCTTCTCACATGACGAATCGGGCGAGAGTGTCTATCGCCCCACACCGCTTCACCCGACGTACCGGCCTCTCTCGAGAAAGGCCGGTACGTCGGGTGGATAGGCGGCCTCCCCCTTCAGGCGCCAGAAACCTGTCCAGACGCCTCCATCACGCTGCGGCTACCACACATCAAATGACACAGTGAGCATGCCAGCCACAGGGCGCGGTACGTGAAAGGCTGTCAGGCCATCGTTGCCTCCTCTTTCGTATCCTCCTGGTCGAACACGGAACGACACACCTGCCATCAGGAGGAGGCAATGTCCTCTGAGGACAGCCACCTGCTGCCGCATGAAGACACCTCTGCTCCCCTTCCCGACGTGAGGACTACTGGTCATATTCCATGGTCCGTCCCCACCTCGGCCTGACCGCATAGCGGCTCGTGAAGACCACTCGGGTAGGGCTATCCCATCGGAGATATCTGCCCAGAGAGTCAGCGCAACACGCTTGGCCTCCAAGATAAAAGCCACGATACGGCATAATCAGGCGTCATCCTTTATATCCATACCCTAAATAACGAACGCAATAAACCCTATATAATGCGGCGCTCATCATAATAAAAAACCACAAATCATTTCCCTTTCACCATGGCACCGCGTTACGATGTCACCTCACTTCTCCTCGCTCCACACCCCTCGACATGCCCTCAGAGACGGAAATTTCCGGTCAGCGCATTGCGCTCGACTCACACCTCCCGCAACCAGCATAACCTGTTGACGTAACTCATAAAATCGACAAGTTTTGCTGAATGACAAGAAACGCTGACCCCTAGAATGGCTTACCATATGACAACAAAGTGCGATTTCGCACCTATTGCCCTACAGCAAGTGATTGATTTAATTAAGCACATAAAATAAGGGGGATTACATCAGGTCTGACCGAAGTCAGTGCCAGAAATCTCTGAAACTACACACCGAAACGAACAACTTTTCAGAGCTCACCTCCACTGCAGCGCACTGCAGGAAACAGGCAAGTCAGTTGACTGTTCCCTGCAACGGCTCGAAGTGAACATCATTGACCCCTTGTATCAATTCACCAGTACACTTCACGAGCCATTTTCTCGGGTTCTATCCACCCCATAAGAAAAATGCATACCCTCCGATAACACTCACCCCCTACTTAGGTCCCATGCCTCGCTCCCATAATGGCCACGATATACAACCGTGCTAATGGAGAGATGCCTGCATGTCCCTGACCAATGCCCTGTCCGACGCGCTGCCGCTGACCCTGAGCGAGTCGCCGCTGTCACTGAACCTGATCACAGCCGAAGGCCTGGAGCCGGTCAGCCCGCTGTGGCTGCGCGAGCGCACCCAGGACCCGGAGCAGCTCGATGAGGTGACCACCCAGCGTCTGTTCGATTCGCATGCCATCGACGTCAACCTCGAGCTGACCGCGGCGCGCCCGGTCGACGAGACGCACGTGGAATTCACCTTCAGTGACGGGCATTGCGAGGTGTATGACCTCACCATGCTGGCGCATGAACTGCAGGGCATCACGCCGTTCCCCAAGCCGGAAAGCTGGGATGCGAGCATCGATCAGCAGGCGCAGCGCGTCGACTGGGAGAAGATGGGCAACAATGAGGACTTCCAGAAGGCATTGAAGGCCTATCTGCGCTTTGGCTACATCATCGTGCAGAACGTGCCGACCGACCCGGAGCGCATTCTGGAAGTGGCCGGTCACTTCGGCTACGTGAAGGACACCAACTTCGGCAGCTACTTCGAGGTGTACTCGCGTCCGACGGGCAATGACCTGGCCTACCGCAGCGTGGCGCTCGGGCCGCACACCGACAACCCGTATCGTGATCCGGTGCCGGGCATCCAGATGCTGCATTGCCTGGTCAACGAGACCACCGGCGGCCTGTCCACGCTGGTCGACAGCCTCAATGCGCTCAAGCAGCTCAAGGCCGAGATGCCGGAAGGCTATGAACTGCTGCGCACCACGCCGGTCGGCTTCCGCTTCCTGGACGCCGGCACCGAGCTGACCACCCGTCGCTGCGTGATTCGCGAGAATTCCGATGGTGAACCCATCGGCGTCAACTACAGCCCGCGCCTCGATCATCTGCCGCACATGTCGCTGGAAAACACTCGCCGCTACCATCAGGCCCGCCAGCGTCTGGGGCAGCTGTTCCAGGACCCGGCCAACGAGATTCGCTTCCAACTCGAATCCGGAGAGCTGATGATGTTCGACAACACCCGCGTGCTGCATGGCCGTACGGCGTTCGACACCAATGAGGGGCACCGCCACCTGCAGGGCTGCTACATGGATAGCGATGGCCCGCGTGAGCGCTTCGCCACGACCCTGATGCGTCAGCGTCAGCAGCAGGCACAACAAGAAAACCGTGAGGAAATGGCGTAATGGATCAGGTTTCATTCACCCAGATGAAGGACGGCACCGCAGAAGACTATGCGTTGCTCGAGCGTCTTGAAGATCAGTTCAATGAAGGGCTGGTGGAGCGCCTCAAGCTTGCCCTGCGCAAGCTCGATGATGGCCTGAGCGGCTACAAGGTCAGCCGTCTGGAGCATTCCCTGCAGTCGGCGGCGCGCGCCGAGGCCGATGGCGCCGATGACGACCTGGTCGTCGCCACCCTGCTGCATGATCTCGGCGATGAGCTGGCGCCCTACAATCACTCGCAGCTGGCCGCCGCCATCATCCGCCCGTACGTGCGTGCCGAAGTGACCTGGATCATCCATCATCATGGACTGTTCCAGAAGTTCTACTACGGTCACTTCTACGGCGAGGACCGCAACGAGCGCGAGATCTACAAGGACCATCCCTGGTATCAGAAGTGCGTGGATTTCTGCGAGCGTTATGATCAGGCGGCCTTCGATCCCGACTACCCGACCCCGCCGCTGGAGCACTTCGAACCGGCACTGCGTCGCGTCTTCGCGCGCAAGCCCTTCGATCCGGACGTGATCGGCGAAGAGCCGGCCGGCGGTTTCGACAGCCGCGTCTGAGCGTGTGAAGGCGGGGGCGTGAAACGCGCCTGACCTGCTCCTCTCCCCCGCTTGACCATTGCCCCCACTGGCCCGCCCAGTGGGGGCAATCTGGTTTGTGGGCGTTGCGTTGAGTGCTTCACGTCAACAAGGGGTTGAACCTCGCCACTCAACCTTCATCATCATTGGCTAACGTCAGCGTCAATGAAGGCGGTGCCGATACGGCCGTCTTTCCCTCGCGGATCATCCCCCCCTTCCCCAACCCGACAGGCAGACGCATGGAACATCTCTTCATCTACGGTCCACTGGGCCCCGGCGGCCTAAACGAACATGTCATCGCCAATATCGATGGCGAATGGAGCTCGGCCTATCTACGCGGCCGACTGGAAAACACCGATCACGGCGATGAGCACAACTTCCCGGGGCTGGTCGTCGACAACACGGGCCAGGTGATACGCGGCCACGTGTTCTCCTCGGCGCAATTGCCCGAGCATTGGGATGCCCTCGATGACTTCGAGGGCCCCATCTATCAGCGCACCGTCACCACCGTCATTCTCGATGACAATCGTGAACTCGAGGCCTATGTCTACGCCCTGCCGCAGTGAGACTCACGCGCGGCACGGATAGCGATTGCTGGCTCGTGGCAAGAGATGGATGGATCGTGGCTAGTGATGGATTGATCGTGGCAAGTGATGAATGGCGGCCCGCCGCCTTGCGCCCGGATGGAGTAACATTGCCCTTCGGGCGATGCATGGCCAGTCAGTGCCAGCGTCCTCATTCATGCATCACAAGGGAGATTCCTCATGCAGCTTGAAGGTTCCTGCCACTGCAAGGCCGTCACATTCCAGCTCGAATCGCCGCACCCCTATCCGTATCAGCGCTGCTATTGCTCGATCTGTCGCAAGACGGCGGGCAGCGGTGGCTACGCGATCAATCTGGCGGGCGATGCCAACACCCTGAAGGTGGAAGGCCGGGACAATCTCTCCATCTATCACGCGGTGACTGACGGGGTCGAAAGTCCGGCGGAGCGCCACTTCTGCAAGCGCTGCGGCAGTGCGCTGTGGCTCTACGATGCCCGCTGGCCGGAGCTGATTCACCCTCAGGCGGGGGCGATCGACACCCCGCTGCCCGTGCCGCCGGAGCATGTCCACATCATGCTCGACAGCAAGGCCAACTGGGTGGAAGTCGCGCACGAAGCGCGTGATGCTCATCACGCCGAGTATCCCGAAGAGAGCATTGCCGCCTGGCATGCGCGGATTGCCGAGCGCGACACCGACTGATATCAGCCGCGCGTCAATCAGGACCAGCGACGCCTCGATCAGGATCCGATGCGACGCTGGTCAGGATCCGTTGCGACCTCATGGCCTGATCCGCCGGGCTGAGCGTTGATGTCATTCGCTGCGTCGCGTATAAGTGCCGCCTATACAAGGCGGCACTCCTGTTCGTATCCGGTAGTTGCTGGCTGATGCCTTCTCATGCCTCATCCAGGCAATCGCCCGAGCCATCAGCCAGGCCGTACAGTACGGAAGGAGCGCCGCGACAGCGCATCACAGTGAGGACTCTCGTGCCGGCCCGAAAGACAAGCTCCCCAGCGCCGCTGGAAAGCGCAAGCCCTCTGGATGACCTGCCCTCCCTGCGCGGGTTGGTCGCCTTTGACGTGACGGTCCGTCTGGGGTCGATGACGGCCGCCGCCAGTGAGCTGGATACCACCCAACCCACCATCTCCCAGCGCATCCGCGCGCTGGAGGAGCATCTGGGCCATCCGCTGTTCGATCGCCAGGGCGGCCGGCTGATCCTCAACCACTACGGCGAGAGCTTCCATGCCGAACTGGCAGGCGGGCTGGGCAAGGTATGCAGCGCCGTCACGGAAGCACGCCGCAAGGTGCACAAGCCGACGCCGCGTATCACCATCGCCGCGGGCGCCGGTTTTGCACATGTCTGGCTGCGCCCGCGCCTGGAGCGGCTGGAACAGGACTTTCCCGACTGTCACTTCACGCTGCTGCCGATCGATCGCGATGAAGACCCGCAGATGCAGCAGGCCGACATCGCGATCCGCTTCGGCCCGCCGCTGACGGGTGATCATCGCGATACGCTGGTGGTCGCGGAGCGCGCCTTCCCGGTCTGCTCCCCGGACTACGCGCGGCGTCATGGGCTCGAGAAGGGACTGGACGCCGAGGCGCTGTCGCGCATCACCCTGCTGCATCTGGCCATGCGCGATACCCGCTGGCTGGACTGGGCCACCTGGTGCCGCCATGCGGGGCTGCCGGTGCCGCGCCTCGACAAGGCCTTCCCCTACAACAACTTCCCGCTGACGCTCAATGCTGCCGTCAATCATCAGGGCGTCGCGCTGGGCTGGAGCCACGTCATCCAGGACCTGCTCGACAACGGCTCGCTGATCGCCCTGACGCCGCATATCTCGCGGGACCGCCACGGCTATCGCATGAGTGTCCGCCATCCCAACAGCGCCGTGATCCAACCGATCACCCGCTGGCTGACACGCGAATTTTCCGGCCTCGAGATTCCGGGGCCTACCTCAAGGCAGCCGTGAGTTGCCGCAAGCCCTCGCTCCGTCCGGCGCGCGCCGCCGAGACAGGCTTCTCCCCCGACGAACGACAGAGACTCCCATGCAGCATCTTTTCATCTACGGCACCCTGGGCCCGGGCGGCCCCAACGAACACGTCATGCTCAACATTGGCGGCAGCTGGACACCCGGCACCCTCAAGGGCCGCCTGGAGGCAGCTGGCTGGGGGGCTGAGATGGGCTTTCCGGGGCTGAGACTGGACGAGGCGGGCGACACCATCCGCGGTCACGTCTTCTCCTCCGACAACCTGGCCGATCACTGGCAGGCGCTGGATGATTTCGAAGGCAGCGAATACCTTCGCCAGCCGGCCACGATCACGCTGGAAGATGGCAGCACCCTGACGGCACAGGTCTATGCGCTGAGCCAGCCGTGAGCTGCTCCATGAACTGTTCCATAAGTTGATCAGTGCGCCGAGGTCTGAGCACTGATGCCTCGGCGCGCTACAGCGACGCCTCCAGATACTCCAACACCCGTCTGGCGCGCGCCGAGAGCGGCCATTCCGCTCGCGTGAGCAGCCACAGGGTATCGACCACCTCCGTGCTGCCCTCAGGCGGTGGCACCACCCGGATGGCCTGATGATCAGGGAAGGCCTCGCGGGCATGGCGCGGCACGACGCTGAAGCCCAGCCCACGGGCGACCGGCTCCAGAATCAGGCTGATCTGGTTGGTGGAGCCACTGCGCGGCAATGAGCTGATACCCGGATTGCCCGGAAAGCGCCGACTCAACAGGCGCGAGGCCATGTCCTGACCATCCGGGTGATCGATGAAGCCCAATGTCTCGAGATCCCCCCAGTCATGGATCTCGACTCCCACCGGCACCACCAGTTCGAGGGGCTCACGCGCCCACTCCGTCACGCTCAGACGCGGGTCATCAGGCTTGAGCGTGACGATCCCCAATTCGAAGCGATTCTCCAACACGGCCTCCACCACCTCGCGCGTCGGCGCGAAGCGATGGTGGACATTGAGACCCGGCGACTCCTGCTGAAGCGCCAGCAAGCGCGGATAGATCGCCAGGCCAATGCTGCCCGGCGTGATCAGCCGAATGTCGCCATGACTGTCTTCATTGCCCGCCAGCCGCTGGGTCAGGCGCTGCTCGGCGGTTTCCATCTCACGCGCGAAATCCAGCAGTGCATGGCCGGCCGGCGTCAGTTCGATCTTGCGCGGATGACGAATCAACAGCGTGCCAAGCCGGGTTTCCAGCTGGCGCACATGCTGACTGACAGCGGCCTGGGTCAGATCGAGCCGCTCCGCGGTGCGCGTGAAGTTGCCGACACTCACCAGGGTGCGAAAGGTGCGTAGCCATTGGGGTTGCAGCATTCAAGCTCCTGGAGGCTGGAAGAATCAGGGTGGCAGCATCAGCAAGACTGCGACGGTGAACCCACATCACCATAAGCAAGTCTTATCATTATCATAACAGCTACGTAGTTTTCATTATTGCTCATGACGCCCAAGATGGCTTCCAACGTCACGCAGGCAGTGACCGAGCCATTTCCTTCACGACTCACATATCGAGGTGACTCATGAGCAACGAAAAGAACACACCGTATCCGCGCACCTTCTCCCACATCGGCCTGTCCGTTGGTGATGTGGAAGCCGCAGTCAAGTTCTACACCGAAGTGCTGGGCTGGTACGTGGTGATGGAGCCGACCACCATCACCGAAGATGACTCCGCCATCGGCGTGATGTGCAGCGATGTCTTCGGTCCGGGCTGGGGCAGCTTCCGCATCGCCCACCTGTCCACCGGCGACCGTATCGGCGTCGAGATCTTCGAATTCCCGAACCACGAGACGCCGGAAAACAACTTCGAGTACTGGAAGACCGGCATCTTCCACTTCTGCGTCCAGGACCCGGACGTCGAAGGACTGGCCGAGCGCATCGTCGCCGCCGGCGGCAAGCAGCGCATGCCGGTACGCGAGTACTTCCCGGGCGAGAAGCCGTTCCGCATGGTCTACATGGAAGACCCGTTCGGCAACATCCTCGAGGTCTATAGCCACAGCTATGAAATGACCTACGCCGCCGGTGCCTACCAGAACTGAGCACGGCCGCAGACGTCAGATACAGCAAGGCCCCGCCATGGCGGGGCCTTGCTGTATCTGACATTTGTGCTCGAGACATCCCGACAGGAATTTCGAGAGCAACACACGATGACCTTTGTCGGGCGAGCTCAGCGAAAGCCCACCCGCTCACGCCTCAGTGGATGACGGGCATGCTGCGCACACGACGGTAAAGACTCTGACTGGCGAGTTCCGGACTGAGCAAGGCAATCCGTGCCTTCTGCACTGCAAGCTCACGTTGCAACAACGACCAGGTGCCGATGAACTCGGCACACTCACCACAGTGCACCAGGTAATCATCAGAGCGCTCATGATATTGGTAATCCATGCTCAGGCAGTTACATACCGGGCAGGACAGAACGGCGTTGGCTTTCTCATCCATGATTCGATTCCCTGGAGCCACACTGATTGAATTCACGGCAATGATCACACGCGTTCAGGTAACCATTACGGGTGTGAACATCCCTCATACTCTGTAAAACCCGCTGAACTCACACTATCCATGATGTGATATCTGTACAACTCTCTCTTGTGGGCGACATTTCTCGAAACGTTAACCAGTGGTAACTCGCTGGCGTGTTCAGCACGTTGATCTCATCGCGACTCGCCAGTCACCATGACCGCGACGAACATCCCGATAGCAAATCACTTCTCCATGATTACACAGCGATACGCAAGACTACATTCGCTGACCGATGGCGAGCCGGCTTCAGACTCGCGAAACCATCAAGCGCGCACACCCTGCAGGCTCTGTCGCCAAACGGGCATGAAAAAACCCACCCTGGAGGGTGGGTTTTACGTGAATCCCTTCGGCTGTTACCGCCAACAGATCATTCCATCTTGCGCGCCGAATCATCCTGCTCGATGCGGGTCAGTAGCTTGTCAAAGACGCCAGTCGCCAACAGCACAAAGGTGACGGCCAAGCCAAGCCCCATCCAGATAGCGATATTGCTCATTGTCCCTTACCCCTGCTGTTTTCTTGGTTTTTTCAGCCCTTCTGCGACGCAATATGGCGTAAATTCAATCTTTGTACAACATTTGATCATGAAAATATCGACCGCCGTCTGGCGCTGAGACTGCCGGTGCCATTCCAGACCTCTGACCGGCGTCATCACACTGCCAACGGCCATGATTTGAGCAATCGCTCAACAACGGGTAGTCTTGCGTCATGAAGAAAGTGACGCGGGCTTGCCAGCGCTGATCCGCTGGCACTGACCCCCTGACGCTCCCCGTCGGCCTGCTACCTCGCTTCGCGTCCACTGCATGTCTGAAATATCACCCCAGGAGTCACCATGTCTGACACGACCTTTCCCGACGTACTGGTATTTGACGTCAACGAGACACTGCTCGACATCACCACTCTCTCGCCGTTGTTCGCACGCGTGTTCGGTGATGAAAGCGTGTTGCGTGAATGGTTCGCACAACTAGTGCTGTACTCGCAGACCATGACGCTCTCACAACGTTATACCCCCTTCGGGGCGCTCGGCATGGGCGCCCTGAAGATGGTCGCTGACATCCATCAGGTCAGACTCGCGGATGGCGATATCGATGAGCTCAAGTCGCGCATGGCCGAGATGCCGGCCCATCCCGATGTCGCCCCGGCGCTTGAGCGCCTCAAGCAGGCCGGCTTTCGCCTGGTGACGCTGACCAATTCCCCCGCAGGTGCCTCCCCGACGCCGCTGGAGAAGGCCGGTATCAGCGAGGCCTTCGAGCAGCACTTCAGCGTCGACAGCGTCAAGCAGTTCAAGCCGGCGCCGGCCACCTATCAGCATGTCGCCGAGCAGCTCGAGGTCGAGCTGGGCGACATGTGCATGATCGCCTGCCATGTGTGGGACACCATCGGTGCCCAGGCCGCCGGCATGCAGGGTGCCCTGCTGACGCGCCCGCACAATGCCGTGCTACCCGCCGAGAATGTGCCGACCCCGGACTTCATCGCCGCGGAGCTGATGACCCTGGCGGACCAGCTGATCGCGGCCAGAGAGGCCTGAGCGAGCTTTGGCCTCTGAGCTCTCTTTCTAGGCTCTCTTTATAAACTCTCTTTCTAGGCTCTCTTTATAAACTCGGCGGATGCTGGCTCTGAGTGCAACACCCTATTGAATTGAGGGTGGTGCTTCATTGTGCTTTGCCATCAGTTCATTCATCACCTCGATAGGGCATTTGAAGTCAAAGCGTTTTCGAGGCCGCATATTCAGCTCGAAG